>Ga0182743_1000527_pt1 | contig 46778 bp, 41 predicted proteins | sample eDN3rd30CKraftOP_FD_128522 | JGI IMG/M metagenome (GOLD analysis project Ga0182743, IMG submission 128522) | Enriched Organic Plus compost microbial communities from Emeryville, California, USA - eDNA 3rd pass 30_C Kraft OP (version 2) (version 2) ... | reverse complement strand
CGGAAGAAGGCCACCCCTATTGCGAGTTCCACTCGCGCCGCGCCTACCACCAGGTGGAAAAGCGCAAGCGCTAGGCGCCAGCAGCGAGAGACGAACAAGCGGCCGGATTTTCCGGCCGTTTTTGTTTTTTGGGGGGGTGGCCGGGTGTCCGGATCTATTGTTTGCCCGGCGCCTCTGACTTACCCCCACCCTCGGTCGCTCCCCACAAGGGGGAGGGAAGGGGTGGGGGTGGTACCTGCCCCGCGGTTCAGGTGCCGGAGTAGTGGGCGAGGAAGTCCTTGGCGGTGAGGACGATCTGGGGGTCGATCTGGCCGATCTGCTTTTCGTCCTTGCCGGCATAGTCGAAGCCGGAGAGGACAAGGCGGATGACGCTCAGGCGGGCGCGGCGCTTGTCGTTGGCGCGCACGATCGTCCAGGGGGCGTAGTCGGTGTCGGTTTCCTCGAGCATGGTGTTGCGCGCCTTCGAATAGGCTTGCCAGCGCGGCAGGGCCTCCATGTCGATGGGCGAGAGCTTCCAGACCTTAAGGGGATCGTGGCGGCGGTCGTGGAAACGCTTGAGCTGCATTTCGCGGCCGATATCGAGCCAGATCTTGTGCAGGTGAATGCCGTCGGCCACCAGCATGCGCTCGAAGCGAGGCGCCTCGATGAGGAATTCAGCGGTCTGCTCGGGCTTGCAGAAGCCCATGACCGGCTCGACGCCGGCGCGGTTATACCATGAACGATCGAAGAGCACGGTCTCCCCGGCCGCGGGGAGCCAGTCGACATAGCGCTGGAAATACCACTGCGTGCTCTCCCGGTCGTTGGGCTTGGGCAGCGCGGCGATGATGTTGTAGCGCGGGTTGAGGTTGGCCAGGTAGGTCTTGATGGTGCCGCCCTTGCCGGCGGCGTCGCGCCCCTCGAAGACCAGCATGATGCGGTCCCCGTTCTTGGCCAGGTGCGACTGGAGCAGGACGAGCTGCTTCTGCACGGCGAGCAGTTCGTCGGCATATTGCTCGTCATCGAGCTTCCTGGAATAGGGATAGCCACCCGACTCCATGGCGGCCTTCTTGATACCCTTGGGGAGATCGGGGTTCTCTATATCGAAACTGTCGTACGGGTCTGCCACACTGATCCTCCTATAAGAACGCCACCGTGCTATGAACCCGGAAGGCGCGCAAGACGGCGGCCCCCCGCCTACCAGGAATTCACAATGACCAACGACACTTCCGGCAATTCCCACAACCCGCTCCCGGGCTGGAAGGAAATGCTTTCGCGCCGGCGGGCGCTGCTGCTGGTGGTGGCCATCGTGCTGCTGGTCATCGCCATTGCCGGAGGAGCCTCCTACTGGGGCATGGCCATCGCGTTCCTCGCCATCGCCATCGCGGCCGCGTTCATCCCCTCGGCGCCGGCCATCGGCAAGGCGGCGCCGGCCAACGGGGCCGATACGGAGCGCGACGCCCATATCATCGCGTTCGCCGATGCGTTGGGCGACCCGTGCCTGCTGCTCAGCCGGCGCGGCGTGATCGTGCATCGCAATTCGGTGGCGGCGCGCGAGTTCCCCAGCGCGCGGCTCGGCGACCCCGTAGCCTTCTCGTTCCGGACCCCGGCCATGCTCACCGCGATCGACGCGGCGATGCAGACGGGCGTGGCGCAGACGGTGGAACTGCACCTGACCGTGCCCAACGAGACCTGGTACAAGGTGATGATCTCCCCGTTCCGCATGGGCGGGCCGACGGCCGACCCGACGCTGACGATCCTGACGCTGCAGAACCTGACCGACCAGAAGCGGGTCGAGGCCATGCGCTCGGACTTCATCGCCAATGCCAGCCACGAGCTGCGCACGCCGCTGACCTCGCTGATCGGCTTCATCGACACGCTGCTCGGTCCTGCCTCCAAGGACCAGGCGGCCCGCGAGCGGTTCCTGGGCATCATGCGCGGACAGGCGCAGCGCATGTCCAAGCTCATCGACGACCTGCTCTCGCTCTCGCGCATCGAAATGCGCCAGCACGTGCTGCCCAAGGGTACGGTGGACCTGGGCATCCTGCTGCGCGAAGTCAGCGAGGGGCTGGAAAGCCTCTCCCAGGAAGCGGGCGTGGCGGTGAGCGTGGAAGTGCCCGAGGGCAAGACCAATGTGACGGGCGAGCGCGACGAACTCTACGAGGTATTCGAGAACCTGCTCGAGAACGCCATCAGCTATGGCGGGGACGGCGGCAAGGTGGATATCGTGCTGGCGCCCGTGAGCAACCGTCCCGGCTACGATTTCGCGGTGACGGTGACCGATTACGGCCCCGGAATCGAGCCGCAGCATGTGCCGCGCCTGACCGAACGCTTCTACCGGGCGGATGCTGACAGCAAGAAGAAAAAGGGCACCGGGCTGGGCCTGGCCATCGTCAAGCACATCGTGCAGCGCCATCGCGGCAACCTGACGATCAAGAGCCAGCCCGGCGAAGGCACGCGCGTGGAAGTGCTGCTGCCGCGCTAGGGCGGGAATCCCCTCGGGGACTCGCCGGGAGCAAGTGCACGAGGGCGGGGGAAATTGTCATTTTCCACCGCAGTTTTGATGTGCGCGGATAAAATCCCTTTTGTATTCAGCGACTTGAATTGTCACAGAACTGCAATCGAACTGACATAAAACCATAGCGGCAGGCCCATAGGTTGCCCCCGTCAAACACGGGACCCCGGTCTGGTCGAGCCAGAATGACCGGCTGACCGCCCGGGTTTGGGGACCCACAAGTTTCCTGAAAGGAAGACCTCATGAAGACCGCTCTCTACGCCGGCGTTGCGCTCGTTGCGTTGTCGGCTCTCGGCGCCACTTCTGCCTTTGCCCGCGACCAGATCCAGGTCGCCGGTTCCTCCACCGTTCTGCCCTATGCCAAGATCGTTGCCGAGGCTTTCGGCGAGACCTATCCGGACTTCAAGACCCCGGTCGTGGAATCGGGTGGTTCGGGCGCCGGCATCAAGCAGTTCTGCGAAGGCGTGGGTGAAGACAAGATCGACATCGCCAACGCTTCGCGTGCGATGAAGGCCGACGAGCTGGCCACCTGCAAGACCAACGGCGTCGCGGACGTCGAAGAGGTCAAGATCGGTTACGACGGCATCGTGTTCGCCACCGACATCAACGGCCCGGACTTCGCCATCCAGCCGGCCGACATCTACAAGGCCCTGGCCGCCAAGGTCGTCGTCGACGGCAAGCTGGTGGACAACCCCTACTCCAAGTGGAGCGAAGTGAACCCGACTTTCCCGGAATGGGATATCGCCGCCTACATCCCGGGCGAAAAGCACGGCACCCGTGAAGTCTTCGAAGAGAAGCTCATGACCGCCGGCTGCGACAAGGATGGCCTGAAGGCCGCCGGCGTCGCCGACGCCGATGTCGCCAAGACCTGCATCGCCATCCGCAAGGACGGCAAGGCTGTCGATATCGACGGCGACTACACCGAGACCCTGGCCCGCATCGACTCGAACAAGACCGGCATGGGCGTGTTCGGCCTGGCCTTCTACGAGAACAACGCCGACAAGCTCAAGGTCGCGACCGTTGGCGGCATCACGCCCTCGACCGAGACCATCGCCGACGGCACCTACCCGGTTTCCCGTCCGCTGTTCTTCTACGTCAAGAAGGCTCACCTGGGCGTCATCCCGGGCCTGAAGGAATATGTCGAGTTCTTCCTGTCGGACGAAATGACCGGCCCTGACAGCCCGCTGGCCCAGTACGGCCTGGTTGCCGCTCCGGACGCCGAGCGTCAGGCGCAGCGCGACAAGTTCGCCGCCGGCACCACGATGTAATCAGCGGGAAGGCGCGGCTCCGAAAGGGATCGCGCCTTCCACCTCTTCAACGGCAGCTCCCGGCACAGGGGGCGCAATACAGGGAAGCAAGATGTCGGCAACCATAGTCTTCGCCATCATCGCCGCGATCGGTGTGGTCGCGTTCGTGATCGGACGCCAGCGCGCCGCAGCACAGCGCGACGGGGCCGCCAAGCCGCACTCCCTGCCCAACTACCACGGCTGGTGGGCGTTCCTGCTCGCAACCGTTCCCGCAGTGCTTTTCCTTGTCGTGTGGGCGATCGGCGCCAGCATCTACACCGACAACATGATCAATGCGCAGCTCCCGGCCGATATCAGCGTCGGTGAGCGCAGCCTGGCGCTCGGCATGATCGACCGCGCCGCCGGCGCCCTGGGCGCCCTCGATATTCACACCGCCGCAGACCTGCCGAAATCCTATGCCGATTTCGTGCCCGTCGCCGCCGAGGAGGGAATCCTGCTCGCCAGCCAGGGCCAGGACTACATGCTGCCCATCGCGCTGAGCGTGAATGAAACGGCCACGCTGGCCAGCCGCCTGGGCGGAGGCATCGCCATCATCCTGGCGCTCGCCGGGGCCGCCATCGGGCTGGGCATGGTCAAGCCGCGCGCCCGCGCCCGCAACAATGTGGAGCGCGTCATGCTCTGGGCCCTGTTCGGCGCCTCGGGCATCGCGATCCTGACCACCATCGGCATCGTGCTCTCGATGCTTTCGGAAACCATGACCTTCTTCTCCCAGGTCAATCCGATGCACTTCTTCTTCGGCACCGTGTGGGACCCGCGCTTCGCCGCGGCCGGCGCGACCGACAGCGAAGGCCAGTTCGGCCTCATCCCGCTGCTCGCCGGCACGCTCTACATCGCGCTCGTCTCGATGCTGGTCGCCGTGCCCGTGGGGCTCATGTCGGCCATCTACATGGGTGAATATGCCTCCCCGCAGGTGCGTTCGATCGTCAAGCCGGTGCTCGAACTGCTCGCCGGTATCCCGACCATCGTCTACGGTATCTTCGCGGTGGTGACCCTCGGGCCCTTCCTGCGCGACCTTTCGGCGGCCCTTGCCGGCGGCACCGCCTTCATCCAGGCGCAGTCGGTCTTCACGGCCGGGTTCGTGATGGGCGTGATGCTCATCCCGCTGGTGTCCTCGCTTTCGGACGACGTGATCACCGCCGTGCCCCGCGCCATGCGCGACGGTTCGCTCGGCCTGGGCGCGACCCGCTCGGAGACCATCAAGCGCGTCATCCTGCCGGCGGCGCTGCCGGGCATCGTGGGCGCGCTGCTGCTCACCGCCTCGCGCGCCATCGGCGAGACCATGATCGTGGTGCTGGCGGCGGGCGTTGCCGCGCGGCTCACCATCAATCCCTTCGAGGCCATGACCACCATCACGGTCAAGATCGTCAACCAGCTGACGGGCGACCTCGAGTTCAACTCGCCGCAGACCCTGGTGGCCTTCGCCCTGGGCCTTACCCTCTTCGTGATCACCCTGGGGATGAACGTGTTCGCCCTCTGGATCGTCCGCCGCTATCGGGAGCAGTACGAATGAGCCAAGCTGTCATGGATACGCAAGCTTCCGCCGCAGACGTTCCGGCCCGCCGCGATATCGGCCTCAAGCGCCGCTACGCCGCCGAACAGCGCTTCCGAGCCATGGGTATCGCCGCCATCGCCTTCGGCGTCATATTCCTGGTGATCCTGCTCGGCTCGATCGTCAGCAAAGGCTACACGGCGTTCGTGCAGACGGCCATCACCATTCCGGTGAACTTCTCTGCCGACATCATCGACAAGGGCGACAAGCGCGCCAGCGACCCCAAGGTGCTGGTGACCGCCAACTACCCGCAGGTGGCCCGTCTCTCGCTGGCCGCCGTGCTCGGGGTCGACCCGAGCGACAGCAAGGCGATGAAGCAGGTTTCGGGCATGGTCTCGGATTCGGTGCGCGGGCAGCTGCGCGCCATGGTTCAGGCCGATCCCTCGATCGTGGGCACCACCCAGACGGTGGCGCTGCTGGCCGGGGCCGATATCGACAGCGCCAACAAGGGCCAGATCGACCTCTCCGTGCCCGAGGCCAAGCGCAAGGTTTCCGACCAGCAGATCGCCTGGCTCGAGGAGCTGCGCCAGCACGGCCAGATCTCGACGCCCTTCAACTGGGGCCTGTTCACCTATGGCGCCTCCAGCCGCCCGGAAGCCTCGGGCCTGGGCGTGGCCATGGTCGGCTCGGCCTACATGATGCTGATCGTCCTGATCGTGGCCCTGCCGATCGGGGTTGCCGCCTCGATCTACCTGGAGGAGTTCGCCCCCAAGAACCGGGTGACCGACATCATCGAGATCAACATCAACAACCTGGCCGCCGTCCCCTCGATCGTCTTCGGCCTCCTGGGTCTGGCCGTCTTCATCAACTTCATGGGCATGCCGCGCTCGGCCCCAATCGTGGGCGGGCTCGTGCTCTCGCTGATGACGCTGCCGACCATCATCATCGCCACCCGCGCCGCGCTGCGCTCGGTGCCGCCCTCGATCCGCTCGGCGGCGCTGGGCCTGGGTGCCTCGCGCATGCAGATGGTGTTCCACCACGTGCTGCCGCTGGCGATGCCCGGCGTGCTCACGGGCACCATCATCGGCCTCGCCCGCGCCCTGGGCGAAACCGCCCCCCTACTCCTCATCGGCATGGTGGCGTTCGTGGCAGACTATCCGGCGACGCCGCTGCAGCCGGCGACCGCCCTGCCCGTCCAGATCTACATGTGGTCCAACGAAGCCGAACGCGCCTTCGTGGAACGCACTTCCGGTGGCATTATCGTGCTGCTGGCCTTCCTTGCCGTGATGAACATCACCGCCATCATCCTTCGCAAACGCTTCGAACGCCGCTGGTAGGACCGACAAATGAGTGAAGCTATGACCCTCGACACCGCTCCGGCGCCCGCAAGCACCGTTCCCGTCAAGATCCGCGGCAAGGACGTCTCGGTCTTCTACGGGGAGAAGCAGGCCCTGTTCGACGTCAACCTCGACATCGAGCGCAACCGCGTGACTTCGCTCATCGGCCCGTCCGGTTGCGGCAAGTCGACGTTCCTGCGGTGCCTGAACCGCATGAACGACACCATCGACTCCTGCCGGGTGACCGGCGAGATCCTGCTCGACAGCGACGACATCTATGACCGCAATATCGACGTGGTCGAGCTGCGCGCCCGCGTCGGCATGGTGTTCCAGAAGCCCAATCCCTTCCCCAAGTCCATCTACGAGAACGTGGCCTACGGCCCGCGCATCCATGGGCTGGCCCGCACAAAGGCCGAGATGGACGAAGTGGTCGTCTCCTCGCTGCGCAGGGCGGGCCTGTTCGAGGAGGTCAAGGATCGCCTCGACTCCCCAGGCACCGGGCTTTCGGGCGGGCAGCAGCAGCGCCTGTGCATTGCGCGCGCCATCGCGACCAAGCCCGAAGTGCTGCTGATGGACGAGCCCTGCTCGGCGCTCGACCCGATCGCCACCGCCATCATCGAAGAACTCATCGACGAGCTGCGCGAGAACTTCACCATCGTCATCGTGACGCACTCGATGCAGCAGGCCGCCCGCGTTTCCCAGAAGACGGCGTTCTTCCACCTCGGCAAGCTGATCGAGGAAGGCGTCACCGAAGAGATCTTCACCAATCCGGTCAACAAGAAGACCCAGGACTACATCACTGGCCGTATCGGCTAAGGAGCCCTAGATGCCCACCCTACAGAGCGAACACATCGTCTCCTCCTATGAGGATGAGCTGACCCAGCTGGCCCGGTCGATTTCCGAGATGGGCGGGGAGGTGGAAGCGGCCGTGCTGAACGCCACCACGGCGCTGCTCAAGCTCGACCATAACCTCGCCCGCCAGACGGTCGCCGCCGACAAGCGCATCGACGAGATGCAGCGCAAGATCGACGAAACCGCGGTTTCCATGATCGCCCGCCGCCAGCCCATGGCCACGGACCTGCGCTCGATCATCACCTCGATCCACGTGGCCAACGACCTCGAGCGCGTCGGCGACATGGCCAAGCAGGTCTCGCGCCGCGCCCTCCAGATCGAAGGCCTGTCGCTCGCGCCCAAGTTCTACAACGGGCTCAAGCACATGACGGACCTTATCCTGGCCCAGCTCAAGGCGGCGCTCGATGCCTATTCGACCCGCAACGGGGCGGCCGCGATTGCCGTGTGCAACCGCGACGACGAGATCGATGCGCTCTACACCTCGATCTTCCGCGAACTGCTCACCTACATGATGGAAGATCCGCGCAACATCACGCAGTGCACGCACCTGCTGTTCTGCGCCAAGAACCTCGAGCGCGTCGGCGACCACGCCACCAACATCGCCGAGGCCGCCTTCTATCTCGACACCGGCCGGTATCTTTCGGGCGACGTCGAAGACCTCCACCGGACCCAGGTTCGCGAGTAATCTCGCGAACCCCCAGCCTTTCCCCCACCCGGAACCGCTGAAATGCCTGCAACGATCATGATCGTCGAAGACGAGGCCGATCTGGCGCTGATGATGCGCTACAACCTCGAGGCGGAAGGATTCACCGTGCTCTCCTCGGCGAGCGGCGATGAAGCCGCCGACCAGATGCGCGAGAAGATCCCCGACCTGATCCTCCTGGACTGGATGCTACCCGGCCTTTCGGGCATCGAGCTCTGCCGCCGCTGGCGCGCCCGCGAGGAAACCGCCCGCGTGCCGATCATAATGATCACCGCGCGTGGCGAGGAAGAGGAGCGCGTGCGCGGCCTGGCGACGGGCGCGGACGACTACGTCGTCAAGCCGTTCTCGATCCCCGAGCTCCTGGCCCGCATCAACGCGCTGCTGCGCCGGTCGAACCCCCAACTCGTCACCACAGTACTCAAGGCGGGCGACCTGGAGCTGGACCGCACCAGCCACCGCGTGCGCCGCTCCGGCCGCGAGGTGCATCTGGGGCCGACGGAATATCGCCTGCTTGAATACCTGATGCGTCATCCCGGCCGCGTCTATTCGCGCGAGCAACTGCTCGACGGCGTCTGGGGCAACGACGTCTATGTGGACGAGCGCACCGTGGACGTGCATGTCGGACGGCTGCGCAAGGCCATCAATCGCGGCAAGAGCGCCGACCCGATCCGCACGGTGCGTGGCGCCGGCTATTCCTTCGACGAGCAGTTCGCGGCGGCGAGCTAAGACTAAAGCGCGCTGGCGGGTCGCTGTCGGCGCGTACTTCCCGCCGAGGTTAATTGTGCTCGACCGAGCCCATCCGCTTTTCCGCGCTCGGCCAGGCCAGTTCGGTGGCGCGCGCGATCAAGGCCTCGGTGAGCGCGAAGATGGCGGTGTTGGCGTCCCAGGTGCGATCGACCGCGATGCGGCAGGGCAGCACGATCTTGGCGTAGCGCGAGAGCGGGGAAATCCACTCGTCGGTGATAAGCACCATGAAGGCGCGACGCGCCGCCAGGCTGGCGGCGACCTCGAGCAGGTCGGCGTCATAGCGGCGGATATCGAAAAGCACCACGGTGTCATCGGCGCGGATGTCGAGCAGCTGGTCGTTGCGGGCGGCGGGACGGCCATCGAGGCGGCGCACGCCGGGGCGCACGAGACGCAGATGCGCTTCCATGTAGCTGGCCATGGCATCGGTGAACCGGCCACCCACGATATGGCAGCCCCGCTTGAGATCGGCGAGGCGGGCGCTGGCGGCCTCGAACTCGGAGGTGGGTATGCGCGCCGCCGAGGCATGCATGTTGGAGATCACCTGCGAGAAGAAATCGCCCAGGAAGTCGCCGATGGCGGTCTGGTGACGGACGGCGGCGAGGCTGCGCTGCAGGGGCGACTTGGCGCGTTCCTCCAGTTCCTCTCGCAGGCACCGCTGAAAATCGGGATAGGACTTGAACCCGAGCTGGGCGATGAAGCGCAGGACGGTGGCGGCGCTGGCCCCGCTTTGCTGGGCGAACTCGGCGACCGGGGCCAGGCCGATGGTGGGGTAATTGGCGAGCAGCCCGCGCGCGGCGCGCTTCTCGGCGGCGGTGAGCCGGTGGTTGGCTTCGTGGATACGGGCCTCGACGCTCGGACTTTCCACTGTCATCCCCCTCGCTGGCGCTGAAACGACAATTTCAATATTGACAGATATCGCCGACACGGAACAACTGTTGCAAACGTTAACCGAACAAAAATCGCGTGTCTCTCATGGATGGGTCGAGACTGCAGCCGGTTCAGGTCAACAACGCCGAAGGGTCCTCCCCCTTCGTGCTGGTCTGCGATCACGCCTCCAACCGCATCCCACCCGAATATGGCGATCTCGGCCTCAAGCCGAGCGAGCGGGTGAGCCATATCGCCTGGGATCCGGGGGCACTTTCGGTGGCGCTGGGGCTGCTCGAGGCGCTGGACGCGCCCCTGGTCTATTCGACGGTGAGCCGGCTCATCATCGACGCCAACCGCGACCATGACGCGCCCGACCTCATCCCCGCCATCAGCGAACGCACGACGATACCGGGCAATGCGACAATCGACCCGCTCGAACGGGCGCACCGGATCGTGGCGTTCCATACCCCGTTCCATCAAGCCATCGGCGCGCTGCTGGACCGGCGCAAGGCGGCCGGGCGGGAGACCATCCTGGTGACGGTGCATTCGTTCACACCGGTCTACAAGGACGTGCCGCGGCCATGGCCGATCGGGCTCATCCACGGCACCAACCCTGCTTTCACGGCCGCATTGCGCGATGCGCTCCTCGATGAGGACCGGGCGCTCAACATCGGCTGGAACGAACCCTATGCAGCATTGAACGGAGTGACTTATACGCTCGAACATCACGGGGACGGGCGCGGGCTCGATTCCACCATGATCGAGATCCGAAACGACGAGATTCTCGAACCCGCCGGGGTGGCCTTGTGGTCGAACCGGCTGGCCCGGTGCCTACAGGCCGCGCGAGGGACGTTGGCGGCACGGCAACCGGTTCTGTCACCATCGATCCAGGGGCATCCATCAGGAGGGACAAATGGCTGAGACACCCTTAGTGGGTCGCGGGGGCGTCAAGTACGCCTCTCGCGACAAGTCGTATTTCGAGAAACGCGGGCTGCAGCGTTATGCAGGCGTGTGGTCGCTGTGGGCGCTGGGCGTGGGCGCGGTTATCTCGGGTCACTTTTCGGGCTGGAACTTCGGCTTCGCCACGGGCGGCTGGGGCGGCATGCTGGTGGCCGGCATCATCATCGCCATCATGTATCTGGGGCTGGTCTTCTCGATCGCCGAGATGAGCCCGGCGCTGCCGCATACGGGCGCGGCCTATTCGTTCGCGCGCACCTCGATGGGGCCTTGGGGCGGGTTCATCACGGGCCTCTTCGAGAATGTCGAATACGTGCTGACGCCGGCGGTGATCGTGACGTTCATCTCGGCCTATTTCGGCTCCATCACGGGAATCGAGCCGGCCTATTATCCGGTGCTCTGGGTGGTCTTCTACCTCATCTTCCTGGGGCTCAACATCTTCGGGGTGGCGCTCTCCTACCGGGTGACGCTGACGGTGACGCTGATCGCGCTGGCGGGGCTCGTGGTCTTCTGGATCTCGGCTTTCGGGCACATGGACTTCAACCGCTGGGCGCTCAATATCGGGGTGGGCCCGGACGGCGCGGCGGTGGAACTGCCGGAGGGCAACGGCCCCTGGTTCCCGTTCGGCTTCTCGGGCGTGCTGGCGACCCTGCCCTTCGCGGTGTGGCTGTTCCTGGCCATCGAGCAGGTGCCGCTGGCGGCCGAGGAATCGGTCGACCCAAAACGTGACATGCCGCGCGGCATCCTGCTCGGCTTCGCCACGCTGGTGCTTTCCGCCTTCATGATCGTGCTGCTCAACCCCTCGATCGTGGGCGTGGGCTCGTTCGCGCTTTCGTCCTCGCTCGAGCCGGCGCTGTTCGGCTTCCGCCAGATCTATGGCGATGCAGGCGCCACGGCGCTGGGCGTGGTGGCGTTGGTGGGGCTCATCGCCTCGTTCCACACCATTCTCTATGCGCAGGGGCGGCAGGTCTATTCGCTCAGCCGCGCCGGATACTTCCCCTCGGCGCTCTCGATCACCCATTCCAAGCACAAGACCCCGCACGTGGCCATGATCACGGGCGCGACGCTGGGGCTGGTGGTGATGCTCGTCATCTGGTTCGCCAATGGTGGGGGCGGCGACGGGGAAACGCAGCTGGGCGACGACATAATCGGCTCGGTGCTGCTCAACATGGCCGTGTTCGGCGCGATGCTGAGCTACATCATGCAGGCGATCAGCTTCATCCTGCTGCGGCGCAACCTGCCCAATATCGCCCGTCCGTTCCGCAGCCCGGTGGGCATTCCGGGCGCGATCGTCACTATCATCATCGCGGCGGTGACGCTGTTCTACCAGATGCAGGACCCGAACTTCTCCAAGGGCGTGGTGTGGGTGATCGTCTGGTGCGTGGTGGGCATTATCTACTTTGCGGCGGTGGGCAGGAACCGGCTGATCCTCTCGCCGGAAGAGGAATTCGCCCTGGAGCATCGCTCCAAGGCCTAGCCTTCCTCCCGGGGGGCCGCGGGCGTGGGGTTCCGCGGCTCCCAACCTTGAACTGCAACGACAAGAAGAGGGAGCAAAACTCATGGCCGGAGCCTATTCGCTCGACGCGCTGAAATCGGATGTTTCAAAGGGCCTGATCGATACGGTGCTCGTCGCCTTTCCCGACATGCAGGGACGGCTGATCGGCAAGCGCTTCCAGGCGCAGTTCTTCCTCGATGGCGCGATCGACGAAACGCATGGCTGCGACTACCTGCTGGCCAACGACATCGACATGGAGCCGGTGCCCGGCTACGAGGCGGCCAACTGGGCCAAGGGCTATGGCGATTTCGTCATGAAGCCCGATGTCACAACGCTCATGAAGGCGGCATGGCTGGACGGCACGGCGATCATCCTGGCGGACCTCGTCGACCACCATCACCACGCGCCCATTCCGCACTCGCCGCGCGCCATCCTCAAGGCGCAACTGGCCCGGCTCGAGAAGATGGGGTTTTCGGCCAATTTCGCCTCCGAGCTCGAATTCTACCTCTTCGACGAGACTTTTCGCGGGGCTTACGAGAAGGGCTACCGGAACCTGACCACCGCCGGCTACTACATCGAGGATTACCACATCTTCCAGACCACCAAGGAAGAGGGCGTGATGCGGCTGGTGCGCAACCAGCTCCAGGCCTCGGGCATCCCGGTCGAGAACTCCAAGGGCGAATGGGGACCGGGCCAGGAAGAGATCAACGTGCGCTATGCCGAGGCGCTGGTGATGGCGGACAGGCACGTGGTGCTCAAGAACGCCGTCAAGGAAATCGCCCACGGACAGGGCAAGGCCGTGACCTTCATGTCCAAGTGGGACTATGCGCTGGCCGGCTCATCGAGCCACATCCACATGTCGCTGGCGAAGAAGGGCAAGCCGGCCTTTCTCGACGAGAAGGGCGAATACGGCATGAGCGCGCTGATGAAGCATTTCGTGGCGGGCCTGCTCGCCCACGCCCAGGAGATCACCTATTTCCTGGCGCCCTACATCAATTCCTACAAGCGTTTCCAGGTTGGCACGTTCGCGCCGACCAAGGCGATCTGGAGCCGTGACAACCGCACGGCGGGTTTTCGCCTGTGCGGGGAAGAAACCAAGGGCATCCGCATCGAGTGCCGGATCGGCGGAGCGGACCTCAACCCCTATCTCGCCTTCGCGGCCCTCCTTGCCGCGGGCATCGACGGGATCGAAAAGGAAATGGCGCTCGAACCTGCCTATTCGGGCGACGCCTATTTCGGCAAGCGGCTGCGGGAGGTCCCCAAGACGCTGCGCGATGCCACCGAGGCGATGCGCAAATCGAAGATGCTCAAGGAAGCGTTCGGGGAGAACGTCATCGCCCACTACATGCATACGGCCGAGTGGGAGCAGTTCGAATACGATCGTCGGGTGACCGATTGGGAGTTGAAGCGCGGGTTCGAGCGGACATAGCCTCGAACGTCGATACATCCGCATGCAACCCAAGCGGGCGCGACAGCGCGCCCTTTCGTGACAAGCAAGGAACTAGTCCATGACCGAGACGGTCAAGATCATCTCGCCCATCGACGGCAGCGTCTATGCCGAGCGGCCGGTGGCGAACGGGGTGGAGATCGAGGCGGCGGTGGCGCGCGCCAGGGCCGGCAGGAATGCCTGGGGCGAAGTGACCGTGGCCGAGCGCGCCAAGATCATGACGCATTTCGTCGATGCGCTGGCCGGGATGAACGATGAGATCGTGCCAGAGCTGGCCTGGCAAATGGGCCGCCCGATCCGCTTCGGCGGCGAGAAGCGCGGGGTCGAGGAGCGGTCACGCTACATGATCTCGATTGCCGAGGAGGCACTGGCGCCGTCCGTGAAGGCTGGCAAGGAAGGCTTTACGCGCTACATCACGCGCGAGCCGCTGGGCCTGGTGATGGTGATCGCGCCGTGGAACTACCCCTATCTCACGGCGGTCAACTCCATCGTGCCGGGGCTGATGGCGGGCAACGCGGTGCTGCTCAAGCACGCCAGCCAGACGCTGCTGGTGGGCGAACGCTTCGCCGAGGCGGGCCGGCGAGCGGGGTTGCCGGAGGGGCTGTTCCAGAACCTCGTCATGAGCCATGGCGATACCGAAAAGCTCATCGGCTCGGGCGCCATCGACCACATCAATTTCACCGGTTCCGTGGAGGGTGGACGGCGGATCGAGAAGGCGGCGGCAGGGACGTTCGCAACGCTGGGCCTCGAGCTGGGCGGCAAGGACCCGGCCTATGTGCGCGAGGATGCCGACCTGGCCCATTCCATCGAAAACCTCGTGGATGGCTCTTTCTTCAACTCCGGGCAAAGCTGCTGCGGGGTCGAGCGCATCTATGTGCATGAAGGCATCTATGACGCGTTCGTGGAAGGGTTCGTCGACAATGCGCGCGGCTGGACGCTGGGCAATCCGCTCGAGGAGAGCACGATCGTCGGGCCGATGGCGCGGCCGCAGTTCGCCGACGTGGTGCGCGGCCAGAAGGAGGAGGCCCTGCGCAAGGGCGCTACGGCGCATCTGGGCACGCACCATCCGCTCGACAAGGCCGGCTCGCCCTACCTCGCGCCCGAGGTGCTGACCAACGTCAACCACCAGATGGCGGTGATGCGCGAGGAAAGCTTTGGGCCGATCGTGGGCATCATGAAGGTCAGGGACGACGCCGAGGCCATCACGCTCATGAACGACAGCCCCTATGGGCTGACCGCCTCGATCTGGACGCGCGATATCGAGGCGGCCGGACGGATCGGCGCCAAGCTCGAGACCGGCACGGTCTTCGCCAATCGCTGCGATTATCTCGACCCTGCGCTCGTCTGGACCGGCGTCAAGGACACCGGCAAGGGCGGCGCGCTTTCCGAGATCGGCTATGCCAATCTCACGCAACCGAAATCCTATCACCTGCGGCACATCTGAGAGTTCTTCGATGACGACCAAAGCCAACTGGAACTACCCCACCTCCGTGCGTTTCGGCGCGGGCCGCATCGCGGAGCTGCCCGAGGCGCTCAAGGCCGCCGGGATCAGCAAGCCGCTGCTGGTGACCGATGCGGGGCTGGCCAACCTGCCGGTAACGGCGCGGGTGGTGAAGATCATCGAGGACGCCGGGATCCCGGTGGCGGTGTTCTCGGACGTCAAGCCCAACCCCATCGCCGCCAACGTCAATGCCGGCATCGCGGTGCTGCGCGCGGGCGGGCATGACGGGGTGATCGCGTTCGGGGGCGGGTCCGGGCTCGACACCGGCAAGGTCATCGCCTTCATGGCCGGCCAGACGCGGCCGATGTGGGACTTCGAGGATATCGGGGACTGGTGGACGCGGGCGGACCCGAAGGGAATCCTGCCCATCATCGCGGTGCCGACCACGGCAGGCACCGGCTCGGAAGTGGGGCGCGCCGGCGTCATCACCGACGAAACGACCCATACCAAGAAGGTGATCTTCCACCCGCTGATGATGCCCAAGATCGTGATCGCCGATCCGGAACTGACGGTGGGGATGCCGAACTTCATCACGGTGGGCACCGGGTTCGATGCCCTGGCGCATTGCCTGGAGGCCTATTGCGCGCCCGGCTACCACCCGATGGCGGACGGCATAGCGGTCGAAGGCATCCGGCTGGTGCTCGAGAACCTGCCCAAGGTGGCGGCCAACCCCAGCGATATCGAAGCGCGCGGGCACATGATGAGCGCGGCTGCCATGGGCGCGGCGGCGTTCCAGAAGGGGCTGGGGGCCATCCATGCCCTCTCGCATCCGGTGGGGGCGTTGTTCGACACGCATCACGGCATGACCAATGCCGTGTTCATGCCCTATGTGCTGATAGCCAATCGCGAGGCGATCGAAGCCAAGGTGGCGCGGCTGGCGGCCTATTGCGGGCTGCCACCAAGCTTTGAGGCCTTCCTCAACGCCGTGCTGGCGCTGCGCCAGAAGCTGGGCGTGCCCCATGCGCTCAAGGATTTCGGCGTTACCTCGGACAAGCGCGACGTTATCGGGGACATGGCCATCGTCGATCCGACGGCGGGGGGCAATCCGGTGACGCTGACGCGGGAACTGGCACTGGCCGTGTTCGACAAGGCGTATGAGGGACGGTTGTAGGGCCACCGAGCTGGTGGCTTACCCCCACGCTTGTTCCCTGCTCACAAGGGGGGAGGGATCGAGAGTGGGGATGAGAGCTCCAGGAACCTCCTCCCATTGCCCCAAGCCCCCTTCCCCGGCATAAGTCTTGCTGCAACTAGGGGGAGCGAATCCGTGGCCAGGCGCTTTGTCAGCATTGGGGAATGCATGCTCGAGATGTCGGGCGGCGAAGGGGGCCTCTACAAGTTCGGGTTTGCCGGCGATACGCTCAATTCGGCCTGGTATGCCAATGCCCTGCTCGGCAACGACTGGTCGGTGGACTATGTCACGGCGCTGGGAGACGACCTCTATTCAGGCCAGATGCGCGCATTCCTGGGGCAGGCCGGGATCGGCACCGGGCATATCCAGACCATCGAGGGCAAGCGGCCCGGGCTCTACCTCATCCACCAGGCCCACGGGGACCGGCATTTCACCTATTGGCGCGACACGTCGGCGGCCAAGCTGATGATGGAAGACCGCGCCAGCGTCGAAGAGGCGCTGATGGGCGCCGATCTCATCTATTTCTCGGGGATCACGGTGGCGATCCTGGCGCCGCGCATGCGCGGGCGGCTGCTCAAGGCCATCGTCAAGGCGCGTGACGCGGGGGCGCGGGTGGCGTTCGACCCCAACCTGCGCCCGGCGCTCTGGAGCGGCCCGCGCGCCATGCAGGCCTGCATCATGGCGGCCGCCGCCGTTGCCGATATCGTGCTGCCGACCCATTCGGACGAGGCTCCGCTTTTCGGGGACGCCGATCCGGAGGCGACGGCGCAGCGCTATCTCGATGCGGGGGTAGAGGAAGTGGTGGTCAAGGACGGCGCCAAGACGGCGTTGGGAGCGACGCAGGGGTTGCGCGAAATGGTGGCCCCCAAGCCCGGCGCGAAAGTCGTGGACGCCACGGGCGCCGGCGACTCCTTTAACGGAGCGTATCTCTCGGCCCGGCTCAACGGCGCCGATATCGCCGAGGCGATGGCGCGGGCGCACCAGGTGGCGGGCGTCGTCATCGGGCACAAGGGCGCGCTGGTCGATCCGGCGCTGCTGCCCTAGACGAGCAGGGACTCCGCACCATCGATCCAGATCGGGGTGCCGGTGACGTGGCTGGCGCGATCCGAGGCGAGGAAAGCAACGACATCGGCGACCTGCTGGGCCGTGCCGGGCTTGCCTCCCGATAGCGGCACCTTGCCTTCCGGGAAGACCACCGGATGGCGCGCAGCCTCCACGTTGCGCTTGGTGGTGTTCTCGCTGATCTCGGTAGTGATGGCGCCCGGGCACACGACGTTGACGCGGATGCGGTGGCGCGCAAGTTCGAGCGCCAGCATCTGCCCGAACGCGAGCTGACCGGCCTTGCTGGTGGAATAGGCCGAGGCGCCCGCCGTGGTGAAGGTGCGCGTGCCGTTGACCGACGCGGTGATGATGATTGAGCCGCCATGCTGCTTCATCAGCGGCACGGCGCCCTGAACCGTCAGGAACGTGCCGCGCAGGTTGATGCGGATGGTCTCGTCCCACTCGGCGACGGTCAGCTCCTCGATTGGCGCCCAGACCCCGTTGATCCCGGCATTGGCGAAGAGGATATCGAGCCGTCCGAAGGTTTCGCGGACGCGGGCGTAGAGCGCGGACATGGCCGCCTCATCGGCGATGTCGGCGGGTTCGACCAGGGCCTGACGGCCCATGGCGCGGATTTCGGCCGCGACGTTTTCGAGCTCGATGCGGCTACGGCTGACGAGGACGAGGTCGGCCCCCTGCCCGGCCATGGTGAGCGCGGCGGCCTTGCCGATGCCTGAACCCGCGCCGGTGACCAGCGCAACCTTGCCCTCGAACTCCATCCGTGCCTCCAAAGTGGTGGGTAGGTAATGTCGTGGCGAGGCGTCCGTTCCCGGTCAGGCGCCTTTTACGTGGTAGCAGAAGTTGCACTCGCCATCGCCGGCCATGCAGGTCTTGGTGCGTTCGAGCCGGAGGCCGAGTTCGTCGGCCATGGCGAAATCGCCGTCGCAGATGAGGAGCGTGCCCAGGTCCCGGGCGCCGATCTGCTCCATGAACTCGGCATAGTCGCAATGGCTGACGGTATTGCGCAGGAGCGTATCGGTCTTTTCGACGGTCTCGAATTCGTAGCGGATGCCCTCGCCGAACCCGGCGAACTCGGCATCGAGGGTCGGGATATCGAGCAGGCTCCCGCGGGCGGCGACGGCCTTGCGGTTGGCGGCGTCGAGCGCCTCGCGTACGAGCTGGTGGGCGCGCTCCCTGCCCAGCTCGCGCTCCATGGCGCGCACGATGGGAATCTGGGCCTTCACGGCCTGGGTGATGCGCTCGAAGGGGGTGAGCTTCTGCTCGCCGGGCATTGGGGTCTCCAAGTCGATGGACCGCCTGCCAAGCCATGGGCAGGCCTGCGGATTTTCGCAAGCTAAACACAGGACGAGAGCGTTGAACATGCCATTCCGGCCATCACGCCAGGCAATCGTGACGGAATGTTCGGAGCCTCGTGCTCACCCCCACCCTCGGTCCCTCCCCATGAGGGGGAGGGAAGGTTTGGGGTGCCGGAGAGGTGGGGGGGCGCCGCACTCGGCCGCAGGGATGGGATCGGGGAAGTGAGGGAATGGATTGGCCAGCAGGTCTCCCTCCCCCTTGTGGGGAGGGAACAAGGGTTGGGGGAGCCTCAGGCTCAGAGCCACTTGCCCACCCCCACCCTCAATCCCTCCCCACAAGGGGGAGGGAGGCGATGGGGCACGATCGAGGGTTACCCCTCCAGCCACTTGACCTGTTCGGGCGTCATGTTGATGTCCAGCGCCTTGAGGCTGTCGTCGAGTTCGCCGAGCGTGCGCGGGCCGATCAGGGGGACGACGGGGAAGGGCTGGTGGAGGACGTAGGCAAGGGCCACGTGGATGGGGCTCTTGCCGAGCTTTTCGGCCAGTTCCACGGCGCGATCGCGGCGGACGAAGTTTTTGTCCGAATACCAGACGCGGACCAGTTCTTCGTTATCGCGCTTGTCGCGGCCGGCGCGGTCGGTGAAGAAGCCGCGGCCCTGGCTCGACCAGGCGAAGTTCGGCACCTGGCGCTCCTTGAACCAGGCCTTCCAGGCATCGTCCGAGGACGACACGCAGCCGGCCCAGATGACATCCTGCATCTCGGCGAGGGCGAAGTTGTTGGAGAGCGCGCCCGGCTTCTGCTTGCCGTGCTTTTCGGCATAGGCAACGGCCTCGTCAAAGCGCTCGCGCGTCCAGTTGGAGCCGCCGAAGATGCCGCGGATGCGGCCCTTCTTCACCTCATCGTCCATGGCATCGACAAATTCGCCCACCGGAACGTCGAGATTGTCGCGGTGCATGAAGTAGACGTCGACATAGTCGGTCTGCAGGCGATCGAGGGTCTGGGTGAGCTGCTTGCCGATGACGTCGGGATAGCAGAGCGGGGAATGGGCGCCCTTGCCGATGACCACCGACTGCTCGCGCACGCCGCGATTGGTCAGCCATTCGCCGAGGAGCTTTTCGGTATAGCCCGAGCCATAGACCCAGCCGGTATCGAAGAGATTGCCGCCCGCCTCGTAGAAGGCGTCGAGCAGGATCGCGCCCGAGGAGAAGGTGCGGAAATCCTCAAAGCCGAGGGCGACGACCGAGAGGTCCTTGCCGAGGCCGGCGAGCTTGCGCTTGCGTACCTTGGTGCCGCCGGACTTGAGGGGCCGGCCCGAGAGGGTGAGCTTGCGGTTGGCGGCCTTTTCGACGCTGAACTCGATGCCGGCATCGGCGCGCCACTTGTCGAGGACGCGCGCGTTGCCGAGGGTGTCGGCCCAGGTCATGCCGGGAGGATCGAACTGCTGCTTGCCATCGAAGATGGCTTCGGCGGCAGCATCGGCCTCGAAGGAATAGAGATGGCGCTGCTTGCCGACACGGATGGTCTCGGTCTGACCGCCCTTTATGACGTCGATGCGCCCTTCCCCGCCGTTGCGGTCGCCGTCGGCGAACCAGAAGTCGGGGACTTCGATGCGGCCTTCGGAGCCGATGATGCGCAGGACGTTGTCGAGGTTGGCCATGACGGCGCAGCTCACCTCGGCGATGATGCCGTTCTCGAACTGCAGGAGCGCCGAGGCCCAGTTGTCGGTGCCTTCGGCATTGAGGTTGGCCATGCCCGAAACCTTGACGGGATCGAGGAAGGGCTTGCCGACGGTGGCGCCGGCGATGAAGCGGGCCATGGAGACGGGATAGCCGCCGACATCGAGGATGCCGCCGCCGGCCAGGGCGCTGGCGAAGAGGCGATGCTCGGGCATGAAGCGCGGCATCTGGAAGCCGAAGCTGGCCTTGATCGAGCGGACCTCCCCGACGGCGCCGGAAGCGACGAGGTCGTAGATCTTTTTGGTCTGCGGATGCAGGCGATACATGAAGGCTTCGCCCGCGAAGGTGCCGGCCTTGCGATGGGCGTGAAAGACCGCGTCGGCCTCGAAGGCGGTGAGCGCGAAAGGCTTTTCGACGAGGACGTGCTTGCCGGCCTCGGCGGCCTTGATGGCCCATTCGGCGTGGCCGACATGGGGCGTGGCGATATAGACGGCATCCACGTTCGGGTCCGCGAGGATGGCGTCATAGCCATCCAGGATGCGGGCCTCTGGGAAATCCTCGGCCAGGCTGGGCTTGCCCGGATTGCGCGTGGCGATGGCCTCGAGCTTGCCGAGGCGGGAATCCAGCACGCCGCGGCGGAAATCCTTGGCGATGGCGCCCGGGCCGATGATGCCCCAGCGCAGGGTTTGGGAAGTCACTTGGTGGTCCTCTTCAATCGGTAAAATTTGAAAGCTTCTGGCGGGTCAGCGCAGGCGTTTGCCGGCACTGTCGAAGACGAGCGAGGTCTCGGCCGGGATGGAAACGACGAGGGTGTCGCTTTCCCCGGCATGACGCTCCTCGCGCTCGACGATGAGCTGTTCGGGGGTGGCGGTGTTGGCGTAGATGAAGGTGGTCGAGCCCAGGTGCTCGGCGACATCGACGGTGAGGGAGAGGTCGGCAATGCCCTGGCCGGGCTCGCCGAAATGCTCGGGGCGCACGCCGATGGTGATCCTGTCGCCCTTGGCAGGCAGCTTGCCGGTCAGCGTCTTGGTAAGGCGGACACCGGGGTGGTTGACGAGCTGGGCGGTGAAGCTGCCATTGCCCGCATCGAGCACCTCGGCCTCGAGGAAGTTCATGCGGGGCGAGCCGATGAAGCCGGCCACGAAGTGGTTGTCCGGATCGTCGTAGAGCTGGAGCGGGCTGCCGACCTGGGCCACCTCGCCGCCGCGCAGGACCACGATCTTGTCGGCCAGGGTCATGGCTTCGACCTGGTCATGGGTGACGTAGATCATGGTGGTCTTGAGTTCGCGGTGGAGCCGCGCCAGCTCGATGCGCATGTGCACGCGCAGTTCGGCATCGAGGTTGGAAAGCGGTTCATCGAAGAGGAAGACCTCCGGATGGCGCACGATGGCGCGGCCGATGGCGACGCGCTGGCGCTGGCCGCCCGAGAGCTCCCTGGGAAGTCGATCGAGGAGCGGCTCGAGCTCGAGGATGCGGGCGGCCTCGCCGACCTGGCGGGCGATCTCGTCCTTGGGTTTGCCGGCAAAGCGCAGCGCGAAGCCCATGTTGTCGCGTACCGTCATATGCGGGTAGAGCGCATAGGACTGGAACACCATGGCGATGCCGCGCTTGGAGGGATCGGCATCGTTGACGCGCTTGCCGCCGATCTCGATGTCGCCCGAGGTGATGGACTCGAGCCCGGCGATCATGCGCAGCAGGGTGGACTTGCCGCAGCCCGAGGGGCCGACGAAGACCACGAATTCGCGCGCGTTGATATCCAGATCGACGCCCTTGATGACTTCCAGCGTGCCAAAAGCCTTGCGCACGCCCTTCAGTTTAAGGCTGCTCATGAAGCGTATCCCTTATTTGACCGCACCGAGCATCCCCTGCACGAATTGCCGCTGCAAAACGAAGAAGATGACGAGGGTTGGAAGTGTTGCCAGCACGGTGGCCAGGAGGATCACCCCGAAATCGGGCGCGTAGGCTGCGGTAAGCGCCGAGATGACCAGGGTGATGGTCTTGTTGTCGGGCGTCTGCAGCACGATGAGCGGCCAGAGGTAATTGTTCCAGGCGTTCATGAAGACGATGATGGTCGCCGCCGCATAGGTCGAGCGCATGGTGGGCAGATAGACGAAGAGGAATATCTGCCATTCCTTGAGCCCATCGACCCGCGCCGCGTCGCGCAACTCGCCCGGGAACGCCTTGGTCGCCTGTCGGAAATAGAAGATGATGAAGATCGAGGCGATGGTGGGCAGGATCACCGCCATGAAGGTGTTGGTGAGCGAGGCCCGCGAGATCATGACGAAGAGCGGGACCATGAGGGCGGCGAAGGGTATCGAGAGCAGCAACAGCAGGAGCTGGAAGATGCGCTCGCGCACGCGGGAGCGGAACATCTCGAAGCTGTAGCCGGCGATCGAGGAGACGGCGAGCGTCAGGATGGTCGAGATGATGGCGATCAGGAACGAGTTCCCGAAGATGCGCACCAGATCGACCTGGGCCGCCAGGCTCTGGAAATTGGCGACCAGGTTGTTGCCGGGGGTCATCTGACCGGTGGTGATGTCGATCGACTTGTTGGTGGCGCCGATCGCCATCCAGTAGAACGGAAAGACCGACAGGAACGCGGCGACCGAGAGGAAGAGATAGATCCCCGCTCGCCGTATCAGCGCGAAGTTCATGAGGGCCTCCTGCGGTCGCGCGCGATCATGAACTGGATGAAGCTCAGAACCGCGACGATGAGGACGATGACCCACGAGACCGTTGCCGAATAGCCGAAGCTGGGCATCATGCGGAAGGTCAGGTTGTAGATGTAGAGCGAGAGGGTCAGCGTGGCGTTGGCCGGGTTGCCCTGCGTGATGTTGTTGACTTCGTCAAAGAGCTGCAGCGTGCCGATGGTCGACAGGATCGTGGTGAACAGGATCACCGGCTTGAGCATCGGGATAGTGATGCTGGTGAAGCGGGCCCAGGCCGGAACGCCGTCGATGCGGGCGGCCTCGTAGATGGACTTGTCCACGTTCTGGAGGGCAGCCAGGTAGAAGATCATGTTGTAGCCCGTCCAGCGCCAGGTGATGGCGACGATGATGACGACCTTGGCCCAGAAGGGGTCGGAGAGCCACGGAATGGGCGCGCCGATGATGTGGAGTGCCAGCAGGGCCTGGTTGATGATGCCGTCGTTCGAGAACATCGACTTGAACAGCGACGAATAGGCGATGAGCGACGTGACGCAGGGCAGGAACAGGAGCGTCCTGAACAGGCCCCGGAACCTGAGCATCGGATCGTTGAGCGCCACCGCGAAGAGCAGCGCCAGGACGATCATGATCGGCACCTGGATGATGAAGAAGATGAATGTGTTGGTCAGCGCCTGTACGAACAGTCCGTCGTTGGCCAGCCGCTGGATATTGGCGAGGCCCCCGAACGAGACGTTGGCCCCGCGACCGACCTGGAAGCTCATCCAGAGCGACCAGATGATCGGATAGATCATGAAGATGCCGAGCAGGACCAGTGCAGGCATGACGAATGCCCAGCCGTTGATCTGCTCGCTACGGTCCAAACGAGTCTGCGCCATGCTCCCTCCCAGTCATGGACGACGACAGCGCCGGCGGCACGATCTCCCCAATCGCACCGGCAGCACCGGGTTGGGGCGAGCCGAAGCCCGCCCCGACGGCAACGCGATTATTGCATCTGCTGGCGCAGCTGCGCGTCGATCGCCTTGAGAGCATCGTCGATATTGCCGCCAGAGGCGATGCCGGGCATCTGGGCCCGGACGGCAAGGCGCGCTTCGGGCGTGAAGGTGCCGAAATCGACGGCAGGAACCTTGGCCAGCCAATCGGAGAAGTTCTGCCAGACCGGCTCGCCGTTGAAGAAGTCGTCGCTGGCCTTGAAGGCTGCGCCATCGCGGGCGGCGAGGAGCGAGCCCACGGCGCCCTGGTTGATCAGGATGCCCTGGTAGAAATCGACATCCCCGGCCCAGACGGTCTTGAGGAAGTCGGTGGCTTCGGCCGCATTCTTGGAGGACGAGAGGACGTACCAGCTCGAGCCGCCATTGTTGGTGTAGTGGGTCGCGCCGTCGACGTTATCGAGCTTGGGCATGGGCGCCACGCGCCACTTGCCGGACTGCTCGGGAACCGACTTGATGGTGCCGGTGATCCAGACGCCCTGCGGAACCATGGCGATTTCACCGGAGGTGAAGGCGCCGGTATAGTCGGTCCAGTTCGAGATCGGCTTGACGAGCCCGGCCTTGTTGAGGTCCTGGAAGGTGACCAGGGCCTGCTTGAGGGCCGGGTTATCCAGGATGTTGGGCTCGGTGCCGTTCTTGAGGTACCACTGGCCGGCGGACTGCATCATCATGATGATGATGCCATCGTCGTTGAAATCGACGTCGATGAGCTGGTGGCCGGTCTTGGACAGCACGTCCTTGCCGATTTCGATCAGCTTGTTCCAGGTGATGTCCTGGAGATCCTCGGGCTTGTAGCCGGCCTGCTCGAGATAGTCGGAGCGGTAGAAGAGGCCCGCCACGCCGGAGTCGAAGGGCAGCGAGTAGGACTTGCCGTCATAGGTCGCCGCGGCAACCTTGTACTGGGCGAACTTGGACATATCGATGGAGTCGGACAGCGGCACGAAGGCGCCGGGGAACGACTGCAGGAACCGCTGGATGTTGTCGTCCTGGACCAGCACGATGTCGGGCAGGCCGTCGGTGACGCCCGCCAGAAGCTGGGTCTGGAGCTTCTGGTTGATCTCGTCCTGCGAGATGTTGTTGATGTTGAAGGTCGTGTCCGGGTGATCCTTCGTATAGCGCGCGCCGGCATCCTGCATGGCGGGAATGTTGAAGTTCGGGTCCCAGCACCAGACCGTCAGTTCGGCTGCCGAGGCAGCGCTGATCGACAGCAGGCTCGCGCCGAGCACGAGCCCGAGCGTCTTGCGCCACCGCGAATGGGTGCGTTCCATAGTTTCCTCCCTTTTCTTTGCTCCAAGAGCATGAGTAGACTACCTCTTAGCCACGGTATGTCCGCGCAAAAGGGAATGTGGAGTTGCCGGAAAGTAAGGTGCGTCCGATCTACCAACCCGGGGCGAGCAGCGTCGAAGGGCTGCCGACCAGTTTCCAGATGTTCCACAACACGCCGCTGGTGATGGTCAAACCGCACTGGCACGCACAGGTGGAAGTCAATTTCATCGTTCGCGGCACGGTGCATTATCGCATGCACACCCACGAAATGACGTTGCAGGCCGGGCAGATGTGCCTGTTCTGGGGCGGACTGGCCCACCAGATGGACGATCTTTCCGAAGACACCATCTACGCGGGGGCGCACCTGCCGCTCATCCACTTCTTCCGGCTGCGCCTGCCACAGGACGTGCCCCAGCAGCTGATGCAGGGCGCCACGCTCCTGACCGAGGCGACGGACGTGTCGGACGCTCACAATTTCGCGCGCTGGAACGCCTATGCCCGCTCGGGCGACGCGGTGCGGGCCGAGCAGGCCGTCAACGAACTGCTGCTGCGGCTGGAACGGGTGCGGTTCGAGCCCTATTCGCTGGTCGGGGGGAGCGCGGAGAGCGGCGAGGCGAGCCAGAGCGAGGGGTTCGACCTGCAATCGTCGCGCAAGGTGGGCAGGATGTGCGATTTCATCGCGCAGAATTTCCTCCACGACATCGATTCGATCGACATCGCCTCGGCGGCGGACCTGCATCCGAAATACGCCATGTCGATCTTCAAGCGCTCGACGGGCATGACGCTCAACGAATACGTGAACCTCCTGAGGCTCTCCTACGCCCAGGCGCTGCTGCTGCGCGAGGATGCCAACGTGCTGCACGTGGCGATGGAAAGCGGGTTCGGCTCGCTCAGCGCCTTCAACAAGTCGTTCCGCAAGATGGCGGGGATGTCGCCCTCCGACTTCCGGCGCGATGCGGGGGCGGTTCCGGAGCAGCGGTTCGGCTAAGGGTTCCGGGCCAGCGTCTTAGGCCGCCCCTCCGCCTCGGCACCCTCGCCCTAGCTTTTCGCGCGCTCGCCCCTTAATTAAGGCGTCGCAGCGCGGTGGGACGCATCATGACCAGAACCGATATCGCCAGGCGTGTTTATAATCACACCTGGAAGCTCGACCCGATCATCCGGAGCCTTCTGGATACCGATTTCTACAAGCTCTTGATGTTGCAGATGATCTGGGGGCTCTACCCCCATGTCAACGCCACGTTCTCGCTGATCAACCGCACCACCTCGGTGCGGCTCGCCGACGAGATCGACGAGGGAGAGCTGCGGGCGCAGCTCGACCATGCGCGCACGCTACGCTTCTCCAAGAAGGAGATGATCTGGCTGGCTGGTAACACCTTTGCCGGGCGCAAGCAGATCTTCGAGCCGGAATTCCTGGCGTGGCTGGAGAATTTCGAGCTGCCCGAATACGACCTGCGGCGGCGCGACGGGCAGTACGAGCTGACCTTCGCCGGGCGCTGGACGGACACCACGATGTGGGAAATCCCTGCCCTCGCCATCATCAACGAACTGCGCTCGCGGGCGGCCATGAAGCAGTTCGGCCCCTTCGCGCTCGACGTGCTCTACGCGCGGGCCAAGGCCAAGATGTGGGCCAAGACCGAGCGGCTCAAGCAATATCCCGACCTCAAGATTTCCGATTTCGGCACCCGCCGGCGCCACTCGTTCCTGTGGCAGCGATGGTGCGTGGAAGCGCTCAAGGAAGGGATCGGGGAGAGCTTCACCGGCACGTCGAACGTGCTGCTGGCCATGGACACGGACCTGGAAGCCCTGGGCACCAATGCCCACGAGCTGCCGATGGTGCTCGGGGCGCTGGCCACGAGCGACGAAGCGCTCAAGGCGGCTCCCTACGAGGTGCTGCAGGACTGGCGCAGCTATTATGGTGGAAACCTGCTGATCGTGCTGCCCGATGCCTTCGGCACGGCGGCGTTCCTGCGCGATGCGCCCGACTGGGTGGCGGACTGGACCGGGTTCCGGCCCGACAGCGCCCCGGCCATCGAGGGCGGGGAGAAGATCATCTCCTGGTGGAAATCGAGGGGGAAGGATCCGCGCGAAAAGCTGCTGATCTTCTCGGACGGGCTCGATGTCGACATGATCATCGAGGCCTACCGGCACTTCGAGGGCCGGGTGCGGATGAGCTTTGGCTGGGGGACGAACCTCACCAATGACTTCGAGGGCTGCGCGCCGGTGCCGACCGACGGGCTCAAGGCCATCTCGCTGGTGTGCAAGGTGACCTCGGCCAATGGCCGCCCCGCGGTCAAGCTATCGGACAATCCCGAAAAGGCGACCGGGGACCGGCGCGAGATCGAGCGCTACCTGCGGGTCTTCGGCGAGGAAGACCGCGTGGCCCATGCCGTAAAGGTCTAGCGCTCAGTTGCAGCCCTTGGCCTTTTCGACCGACTGGATGGCCGCCACGTTCTGGCGCTCATAGGCGTTGAGCTTCACGGCGCCCTGATCGGCGATGTAGCAGCCGTCATTGCCGAAATAGCTGATGGCCCGCTGGGTTTTGAAGCAATAGCCGTTCTGCTTGTAGATCGAGTTGCGCAGGTCCCAGAGGACCTGGCAGGAGAAGTGGCGCAGGTCGGCCTCGCTGAAGGCGTCGCTATCGTCACACCCTATGGTTTCATAGCAATTGGCCAGAGCGGGGCCGGCAAAGGCCAGCATCGAGAAGGCAAGCGCCAGGGTCCTGATGCGCATCGCAGGTTCCTCCAAGTTCCCTCGCCATTAGTGAGCACGAAAAGGCCGGAGCGGGAAGCGGCAACGCAGTGGTGCGGATTATCGAACAATGCCTTCGGTTTGGCCTGCATGGCCGAACGGCGATGGCAGGGCTATATCTTGTTCAACGATGCGGCGGCCCAGGCTGCCGCCCAAAGGAGACAAGTCATGATTGATGCAAGTGTGCAGACCCCAGTCCGCTCCCAGCCGATCCTGCCGCTGACCACCAAGCTCGGCCCCGTGCATATCGCGGTCACCGACCGTGCGCGTGCCCTGGCCATCTGGCAGGACGTGGTCGGGCTCGACATCGTGGCCGAGCATGAGAACGTGCTCGAGCTGGGCGTGGGCAAGAAGGTGCTGATCGTGCTCGAGACCGGGGCCAACCGCCCGTCCGTGCCACGTACGATCGGGCTCTACCACGTAGCCATCCACGTGCCGACGCGCGCCGCACTGGCGCAGATGGCAGTGCGGGCCCTGCAGCGGCGGGTGCAGATTTCGCCGACCGATCACCTGGTTTCGGAGGCAATCTATCTCTGGGACCTCGACGGCAACGGCATCGAGATCACTTTCGAAACGCCGTGGCGCGGCCATCTGGGCGACCCGGAGACCGGCCACTACGCCATCACCACCGAAGGCAAGCCGCATTCGGGGCGCGACCCGATCGACCTCAACGGGCTTCTGGCGGAACTGGGCGAGAAGCCGGTGCTGGAAGCGCGCATGATCGAGGGCACCCGGATCGGGCACGTGCATGTGCACGTCAACGACCTCGAAAAGGCCATGACGTTCTATCGCGACGTCATCGGCTTTGCCGGGTTCCTGCTGATCCATTCGTTCGGCATGGGCGATGTCGGCCTCGACTACATGCCCCATACGCTGGCGTTCAACATCTGGTCGGGGCCGAACGCGGTGCTGCCGCCGGCCGGCGCGGCGGGGCTGCGCTGGTTCACCATCGTGGTGCCCGACGCGCAGACGCTGGCCGGGGTCAAGACGCGGCTCGAAGGCGCGGGCGCGCCGGTGAGCGCGGTCGATGGCGGGATCGAGACACAGGATCCGTTCGGCAACAGGCTGCAGGTGCTGGTGGGCTGACCCCTCGCCTTCCAGATCCCAGATCTTTTCTCCCCGGCCCGGCGCCGGGGAGACTCGTTTTGGGGTTGGGTCTTGGTTTGGGCGTGCGGGCCTGGCTATGATCGCCCCAAAAAGGGAGTCGAGGATGAGAGCTGTTTCCTGCGTCGCACCGGGCGAGCTGGCGCTGATCGATATTGCGCCGCCGGTGCTGGAGCCGGGCTGGGTGAAGGTACGCGTTGCCCATATCGGCATCTGCGGGACCGATTACCACATACTCGAGGGCACCCACCCGTTCCTGCAATATCCACGAATCATGGGGCATGAGCTTTCCGGCACGGTGCTGGACCCCAACGGGTCGGACCTCAAGGCGGGTACGCCGGTGGTCATCAACCCCTACCTGCCCTGCTACCACTGCCCGGCGTGCCTGGAAGGCAAGACCAATTGCTGTGAAACGCTCACGGTGATCGGCGTTCACAGCGACGGCGGCATGACCGAGGAAATCGTGATGCCGGCGGCCAATCTCTACCCGGCCGAGGGCCTGAGCCTGCGCGACGCGGCCATGGTGGAATTCCTCGCCATCGGCGCCCATGCGGTGCGGCGGGCGGAGGTGAAGCCGGGCAATCGCGTGCTGGTGGTGGGTGGCGGCCCCATCGGGCTGGGTGTGGCGTTTTTCGCCTGGATCGCGGGAGGCGAGGTGGCGTTGCTCGATGCGGCGGCCGACAAGCGCGAGGCGGCGCAGGGCTTCGGGTTCATGCCCGTGGGGCTTGAAGACCTCGAAAGCCCTGGCTTCGTGGCCATGAAGAGCTCGGGGTTCGACGCAGTGTTCGACGCGACGGGCTCGATCAGGGCGATGAACGCCTCGATCGCCCATACGCGCAATGGCGGCTCCTATACGCTGGTGGGCGTGATCAAGGGGGACCTGGCGTGGTCGGACCCGGACGTGCACCGCAAGGAGCTGACGATCCGCGCCTCGCGCAACGCCACCAAGGAAGATTTCGACCATGTGATGGATTCGATCCGCAAGGGACTGGTGCCGACCGAAAGGCTGGCGACCCATGCCACGACTTTGGACAACGTAACCCGCGACATGCCGGTCTGGACCCATGACCGCAGCGGGCTCATCAAGGCGATCATAACGGTATGACCATGCTCAGCGACAAGGACGTGATCCAGTTCTGGTTTCACGAATGCACGGTGGAGGACTGGTTCGGCGGCAAGGCCGAGTTCGATGCGCGGCTGAAGGACCGGTTCCACGAGACCTTCGAGCACGTGGCGCGGGGCGAAGGCTGGACGTGGCGGACGACGCCCGAGGGACGGCTGGCCGAAGTGATCGTGCTCGACCAGTTCTCGCGCCAGTTCCACCGCGGCGAGCCGCAGGCTTTCGCGCAGGACGGCATGGCGCTGGTGCTGGCCCAGGAGGCCGTGGCCGGCGGACACGACATGGCCGTGCCGCTCGAATGGCGGGTGTTCTTCTACATGCCCTACATGCACTCGGAATCGCTGGCGGTGCACGAGGCGGGACGTCCGCTGTTCGAGGCGCTGGGGGACGAAAAGACGCTGCAGTTCGAGCTCGACCACGCCGAAGTGGTGCGCCGGTTCGGCCGTTTCCCCAAGCGCAATGCCGCGCTGGGGCGCGAGAGCACGCCCGAGGAGGCTGCCTATATCGCCGAGGTCGGGGACCGTATGTTCTAGGGGGCGGGAGCCCTTTCGCTTCGCGGTGAGCCAGAGACACCGGGGGTAGGAGCACCCCCACCCTTGTTCCCTCCCCACAAGGGGGAGGGAGACCTGCTGGCCAATCAGAGTATCAGCCTATGGCCGGCGGGATTTCACCGTGCCACCAACCCGCCCGGCGCCTTGGGCCTCAGCCCCTGCCCCACTTCTCCTGCCAGGTCGGTGCGACGTCGCCCGCGGCGGGGGTGGCCAGGAAGATGGCGCGGGCGATGGCGCGGGCGAGGCAGACCGCGGCGGCGTGGCCGAGGTGGATGGTGTTGAGGATGGGATCTTCGAGCGGAACTTCGCAGGTCGAGACCGCGAAGACCAGATCGCCATCGACCGGGGTGTGGCTGGGGCTGGCGCCGCGGGTGATGCCGTCCTGGGCGGCGACGGCGAGGCGCTTGGTCTGGGCCTTGGTCAGCACGGCATCGGTCGCGACGATGGCGATGGTGGTGTTGGCGATGGGGTTCATCAGCGCGTCGCGCTTGGAGCGGGCAGTCTGGGCAAAGCTCAGGGGGCCGGGATAGGCGCCGAGATTGCCGAATTCTCCATCGATCTCATAGGGCGCGGCCCAGAAATTGGCGTGATCCCCCATCGTGACGGAGCCGGTGGGATTAGCTGCGACGAGGGCGCCGACCGTGTGGCCGCTGGGCAGGACGATGGAGGCGGAGCCGAGGCCGCCCTTGAGGTTGGCGGTGAGGGCACCGGTGCCGGCGCCTGCCGTGCCGAGGACGAAATCCTCGCCGGCATTGGCGAGAGCGGCGGCTCCCAGGGCGCGGTAGGGGTTTTCGGCCCAATCCTTGTCGCCGCCATTGAGAAGGTCGAAGATGATGGCGCCGGGGACGATGGGCACGGTGGCGCTCTCGACGCGGAAGCCGCGGCCGCGCCTGCGCAGTTCGTCCATGACGCCGCCAGCGGCATCGAGGCCGAAGGCGGAGCCGCCCGAAAGCACAAGCGCGTCGACGCCCTCGACCATCTTGTCGGGGGCGAGGAGCTCGGTTTCGCGGGCGCCGGGCGAACCGCCCATGACATCGACCGAAGCGATGAAGGGCTTGTCGCCCACGAGCACGGTGGTGCCGGACTTGACCTTGTGGTCCTCGGCATTGCCCACATAGAGGCCTTTGACATCGGTGATGAGATTGCGCGGACCCTGGCGCATGGCCGTCCCCCCTTCAGTGTTCTTATTCAGTCGTAGTGGCGGGCGGCGGCTTGGGCGGCCTCCTCCGGTTTGCCGAGCTTCTGATAGACCATTGCGAGCGCGCGGTTAAGCGGCACGCCATCGGGGTCCCAGGTGCGGCGCATTTCGAGCAGTTGCCGGGCGATGTCCCAGTTGCCGGCCTTCAGATGCGCATCGAGCAGGATCTGCCCGAAAAGATCGCGCTGGGCGTGGCTACCGCCGATCTCGGCGATGCGCGGATTGGCGATCGAGAGGTATCTGACCGCTTCCTGGTATTGCCCGCGCGCATGAGCGAGAACGCCCCGGCAGCCGGGCAGGACGACATCGTGCCAGACGAGGCGATCGAAGGCGGTGGAGGAACGGGACTTTTCCTCGACGGCGGCCATCAGGGTATCGGCTTCGGCGCGCTCGGCGCGGGCGAGGCCATAAAGATACTGGATGGTGAGGAAGGGCTGGATGGTGTCGCGGGCGCGGCTGCGCATGTGGTCGGCCACGTCTTCCCAGCGGTTGCCGACATCCATGCCGGCAATCTCCATGCGGGCGAGCAGGGAGACGGCGCCGACCTGGTCCTGCGAATAGTCCTTTTCCTGGCCCCAGACGTGCCGGTCATAGGCGTCGAACACCGCCTGGTTGTCACCCAGGGAGATGTGGAACAGGGCCTTGTGCCACCAGTTGTGGGTGTACATGAACGAGTTGAGATCGACCCAGGTTTTGGAGGCTTCGCCCATGAAGCCGGCGCCTTCGCGCACGCGGCCCTGCGAGAGCATGACATGGGCCAGGGCGTGCTGGGCCCAGGGCTCCTTTTCCTTGAGGGAAAGCGCCTTGCGGGCGGCGAGCTCGGCCTTATCGATCTCGTGCATCTGCTCGTAGCCGAAGGCCAGCATGCCGTGGACATGGGGATTGTCCGGATTGGCAGGCAGCACCTTGCGGGCAATGCGCAGCATCGAGGCGGCATCGCCCCGGTTGAAGCTGAAATACTGGTGGAGCTTGGCCGAGGCGAGATCGGTGGGGAACTCGTCCACGATCTGCTCGCCGATGGCCTGGACGCCGGGAATGTCGCCGGCGATCCAGCGTTCGAGCTGGGCCAGCATCATGGCTTCGCGGCGGTTGGCGCCTGCGGCGCTGGCTTGGGCGCGGGCGAGGTAGAGCGAGGCCTGGTCCTCGGCGCCGGCTGCTTCGAGGAACATCCAGGAGAAGCCGGCATAGATGTTGGCCAGGGTGCAATCGGGGTCGGCGTCGGCGGCGGCGAGGACGTTGGCGGCCTGCTTTTCGTAGCCGAGGAAACCGGAGACGAAATCGTTGATGCCGGAAAGGGCCGCATCGGAGGCGGCGCTGATGGAATTGCCGAGGGCGTCTTGCGCCATGATCGTTTAACCTATTGGGCAGGCTTCAAAATTGCAAAGTCCGGCACGCTTGTCTAGATTCCCGGGATCGCACAGATCAGGAATTCACCATGCCGCAATTCGAGAGCGATGGCGCCTCCGTCCACTATGAGATCGTGGGCGAAGGGCCGCCGGTGCTGCTGGTCGCCGGGACGGCCAGCGACGGCGCGAGCTGGGCGCCGCTGACCGAGCGGCTCACGGGGCATTTCACGCTGATCCTGCCGGATAATCGCGGCTCGGGGCGGACACGTTCGGAAGGCGAAATCCGCATCGCCGATCTCGTTGATGACCTCGCCGGACTGATTGCGCATCTGGGCCATGAGCGGGTGGGCGTGGTCGGGCATTCGCTCGGCGGGTTCCTGGGCCTGTCACTGGCCGAACGATATCCCGACAGGGTGTCGCGACTGGTGACGATGGCGATCGGGGACCGGTTCGGGGCCAAGGAGCTGGCGCTTTTCCGCGACATGGCAGCGCTTTACGGGCAGGTGGCGCCGCAGATCTGGTTCCGGCTGCTCTACCAGTGGCTGTTCTCGGACGGATTCTTTGCCGATTCCGCCAACGTGGCAGCGGCCGCGGAGGCTTCGACAGCCTATCCCTATCGGCAGAGCCCGGAAGATTTCGCCCGGCAGGTGCGGGCGCTGGAGGCGGGCGCACCGCTGGACGTGAGCAAGGTCAGGTGTCCGACGCTGGCGATTGCCGCCGGAGCGGACCTGCTGGCGGCGCCATCGACGGTGCTCTCGGCGCATGCGGGGATCGCGGGAGCGGTGACGGTGGTGGTCGAGGGCGCCGGGCACTCGCTGCACTGGGAGCAGCCCGATCGCGTCGCGGGCGTGGTGCGGGAGTTTCTGGAGGGGTAGCGGGTAGCGGGCTGCAGTGCAACCCGCGCCCAGCGCCATTCGGTATTCCACCCGCCATTCCACCCTAATCTTCGCCAGGCGAGATGACCCCAGGGCCTGTTGCACCGCGCCACTCGAGTGGAGACATCCGTGGGAAGTGCGGTGGGGTGGCGGGTTCGGACACCGCCACCTCGCGCCGCTAGATGCAGCGTCCCCCATCCACTTCCATCGCCACGCCGGTGACCATGCTGGCTTCGTCCGAGCACAGGAAGCAGGCGGCGTTGCCCATGTCTTCGGGGGTCGAGAAGCGGCCGATGGGGATGGTGGAGAGGAACTTGGCGCGCATCTCGGGGGTGTCCTCGCCCATGAAAGTCTTGAGGAGCGGGGTATCGCCGGCCACCGGGTTGATGGCGTTGACGCGCACGCCGAGCGGGGCGAGTTCGATGGCCATGGACTTGGTGGCGGTGACCATCCAGCCCTTGGAGGCATTGTACCAGGAGAGGCGCGGGCGCGGGCTCACGGCGGCCGTCGAGGCGACGTTGAGGATGGCGCCCTTCCTGTTGGCCTTCATGTGCGGCACGAGGGCCCTGGCGGTGAGGTACACCGACTTGATGTTGACCCCGACGACGCGGTCGAAATCGGCCTCGGAGATCTCCTCCATGGCGGCGGGCATGTGGCTGACGCCGGCATTGTTGACGAGGATATCGAGATTGCCGAAGGCCTTGAGGGCGGCTTCGGCCAGGGCGTCGACGCTCTCGGCCCTGGAGACGTCGACCTGGTGGGACAGCGCGCCGAGCTCGGAGGCCATGGCGTGAGCGGCATCGCCGTTGATGTCGGCGATCATAACGCGCGCACCCTCGGCGATGAACTTCTTGACGATGCCGGCGCCGAAGCCGGAGGCGCCGCCGGTGACGATGGCGGTTTTGTTGGCAAGTCTCATGATATTTCTCCAATTCTGCCGCCCGTGCCCCCCCTCCCAACCTCCCCCGCAAGGGGGGAGGTGCTGGTGCAGGTGGGGCGTCAGGAGCGCTACAAACTCGATCGAAACACCCTCCCCCTTGCGGGGAGGGTTGGGGAGGGGATGAGCCCGAGAGTCACCCGTGGTAGGCGGCAACCGTCTTCAGCACCGAGAACCCATAGAGCGCCTCAAAGCCCTTTTCGCGGCCGTGCCCGGATTTGCCGATGCCGCCGAACGGGAGTTCGACGCCGCCGCCGGCGCCGTAGTTGTTGAGGAACACCTGGCCGGTCTTGATGGCCTTGGCGACGCGCATCTGGCGGGCGCCGTCGCGGGTCCAGACGCCGGCGACGAGGCCGTAGTCGGTGCCGTTGGCGATGGCGATGGCATCGGCTTCGGTATCGAAGGGGATCACCACCTGTACCGGACCGAAGATTTCATCCTGGGCGAGGCGGTTGGACGGATCGATGCCGGCGACCAGCGTGGGCGCGAGGTAGTGCCCGCCGGCGGGGACGCCATCAACGATCCGGCCCTGGGCCGCGATGCGGCCACCGCCGAGATCGGCGAGGAAGCCGGAGACGATTTCCTTCTGGCGGGCCGAGACCAGCGGACCGACATCGAGGTCGGACGCGGCGGGGCCGACCTTCAAGGCCGCGTAGCGCTCTGACATGCGGGCGACCACTTCATCGTGGATGGAGCGCTGGACAAGGATGCGCGAGGAGGCCGAGCAGGTCTGGCCGGCGTTCTGGATGCCGGCATTGACGAGGAACGGCAGGGCGCGATCGAGATCGGCGTCCTCGAAGACGAGCTGGGGCGACTTGCCGCCGAGTTCGAGCGTGACGGGGACGACGTTTTTCGCGGCGGCTTCCTGGATGAGGATGCCGACGCCGACCGAACCGGTGAAGGAGATGTGGTTGACGCCCGGATGGGAGGAGAGCGCGGCCCCGGCCTCTTCGCCGAGACCGGGCACGACGTTGAGCGCGCCCTTGGGCAGGCCCGCCTCCTCGGCGATGGCCGCGAAGGCGATGGCGGTGAGGCAGGCTTCCTCGGCGGGCTTCAGGACCGCGGCATTGCCCATGGCGAGCGCGCCGCCGACCGAGCGGCCGATGATCTGCATCGGGTAGTTCCACGGCACGATATGGGCGGTGACGCCATGCGGCTCGCGCAGGGTGTAGACGGTGTAGCCATCGAGATAGGGAATGGTCTCGCCATGCACCTTGTCGGCGGCACCGCCGTAGAATTCCATGTAGCGGGCGAGCGCGACGGCATCGGCGCGGGCCTGCTTGAGGGGCTTGCCGACATCGAGGGCTTCGAGGCGCGCCAGATCATCGACGCGCTCGAGGACTTTCTGGCCGATGCGGGTGAGGATGCGGCCGCGCTCGAGCGCGCTCATGCGGCCCCATTCGCCATCGAGGGCGGCGTGGGCGGCGGTGACGGCACGGTCGACGTCATAGGCCTCGCCGCGCGCGATGGCGCCGATGGTCTCGCCCGTCGACGGGTTCTCGATGGGGAGGGTCTGCTGGCCGTTGGGCTTGACCCATTCGCCGCCGATGAAGCAGCGGGTGGGGTCGAACCAGAGGTTGAGGTCGGTGGTCATGGTGGTCATCTCGGTCGTTTGAGGTTCTGGCCTACCCCCCTCCCAGCCTCCCCCGCAAGGGGGGAGGTGTTTCGATCCAGTTGCTGATGCACGAAGCCGTCAACAGACACGGTCAGCACCTCCCCCCTTGCGGGGGAGGCTGGGAGGGGGGAGTCCGAGCTTCTAGCTTCCTGTCCGTCCCGCCAAAGCCGTCTCCAGGTTCGGCGTCGCGGCGAGCAGTTCGCGGGTGTAGGCGTGCTGGGGGTTGCGGAAGACCTCTTCGGTCGGGCCGCTCTCGACGATCTGGCCCGACTTCATCACCAGCACCCGGTCGGTGATGGCGCGGACGACGTGGAGATCGTGGGAGATGAAGAGGTAGGAGAGCTTTAGCCGGTCGGACAGTTCCGCCAGCAGATCGAGGATCTGCGCGCGGATGGAGACGTCGAGCGCCGACACGGCTTCATCGAGGATGATCAATGCCGGGTTGATGATCAGCGCGCGGGCGATGGCGATGCGCTGGCGCTGGCCGCCGGAGAACTCGTGGATATACTTTTCGGCGTCGGTCGCCTTGAGCCCCACATGCTCCAGCGCCTCGGCAATGCGCCTGTCGCGCTCGGCGCCGCTGGGGGCCTCGCCGGCTAGCAGGTGGAAGGGTTCGGACACGAGGCGATCGACGCGGTGACGCGGGTTGAAGGAGCCATAGGGGTCCTGGAACACCACCTGCATCTTGCGGCGAGCCTCGAACGAGGCGCCGGTGGTGATGGGTTCGCCATCGAGCCGGATTGCGCCGGACTGGGTCGGTTCCAATGCCATGATGGCGCGGGCGAGCGTGGACTTGCCGCAGCCGCTCTCGCCCACGAGGCCGACATTTTCGCCGCGATTGACTACGAGGCTCACGTCGTTGACCGCGCGGAAGGCCTTTGGCGGGCCGAAGAGCGAGGTGCGCGGAAGCTTGTATTCGCGCACGACGTTCTCGATGGCCAGCACCGGCACGTCGGCGGCCCCGGCGGCGGGCGGCGGCTGGCGCTTGGGGACGTGGCTGGAAGCGGCGAAGAGCGCGCGGGTATAGGGATGCTCGGTCTTGCGGAATACCTCGAGCGTGGGACCGGCTTCGACCACCTCGCCCAGCTTCATGATGGCGATCTTGTCGGCAAGGTCGGCGACCACGGCGAGATCGTGGGTGATGAAGATCATGCCCATGCCGTCTTCATCGACGAGGCGCTTGAGCAGCTTGAGGATCTGCGCCTGCGTGGTCACGTCGAGCGCCGTTGTCGGCTCGTCGGCAATGAGGAGGCGCGGACGCAGCGCGATGGCCATGGCGATGACGACGCGCTGGCGCTGGCCGCCGGACAGCTCGTGCGGGTAGCGGTCGAGCGGGAAGCGGGCTTCGGGGAGTTCGACGCGGTTGAGGGTTTCGCGGGCGACCTTGAGCGCTTCGGCGCGGCCGACGCGGCGGTGCACCATGACGGTTTCGGCAACCTGGTCGCCGATGGTCTTGGTGGGATTGAGCGCGGTCATGGGTTCCTGGAACACCATGCCCACGTCCTTGCCGCGGATGGCGCACATCGCGGCCTCGGGCTTGTCGAGCAGTTGGACGCCATCGAGGGTGATGGAGCCGGCGGTGCGGGCGCTCGAGGGCAGGAGCTGCATGATCGAAAGGGCAGTCATGGACTTGCCCGAGCCGCTCTCCCCGATGACCCCGAGGATTTCGCCCTTGTCGACGGAGAGGTCGACATCCTTGAGGATGTCGAAGCCGCCGATGGCGAGGGACAGGTTTTTTGCGACGAGCAGGGTCATGCGCGGCTCCTGCGGGTCTGGGGATCGAGAATATCGCGCAGGCCATCGCCCATGAGGTTGACGCCGAGCACGGTGAGCACGATGGCAAGGCCGGGCGCCAGAGCCACGTGCGGCGCGAGGCCGATCATGGTCTGGGCGTCCGAGAGCATCTTGCCCCAGCTCGGGGTCGGCGGCTGGGCGCCGAGGCCGACATAGGCCAGGCTCGCCTCGGCGAGAATGCCGAGCGAGAACTGGATGGTGGCCTGCACCACCAGCGTATTGAGGATATTGGGCAGGATGTGCTCGGCCGAAATGCGCACCGCGCCCTTGCCCGAGACGCGCGCCGCCATGACGAATTCGCGCTGCCAGAGGCTTAAGGCCGCGCCGCGCGAGAGGCGGGCGAAAACCGGGATGTTGAAAATGCCGATGGCGATGATGGCATTGACCGCGCCGGGGCCGAATACCGCCGTGATGAGAATGGCGATGAGGAGCGCGGGGAAGGCGAAGACGAGATCGTTGGCGCGCATGATGACTTCATCGAGCAGGCTTCCGCGCCTGGCGGCGGCGGCGAGCCCGAGCGGGGTGCCAATGGCGGCGCCGATGCCGACGGCGACAAGGGCCACGGCGATCGAGGTGCGGGCGCCGACCATGATCATGGAAAGCACGTCGCGCCCGAAATGATCGGTGCCCAGCCAATGGGCCATGGACGGCCCCTTGAGCTTGTTGGGGATGTCCTGGAGCGTGGCGTCATAGGGCGTCCACACGAAAGACACCACGGCGGCCAGCACGAAGACCAGGGTGATGATCGAGCCGACGACGAAATTGCGCGAGCGCAGCGCGCTCCAGATGAGGCTGTCGCGGCGGCTGGAGGGCGCGGCGGGGAGCGTGGCGTCGGTCATGCTTGCCTCCGCAGGCGCGGATCGACCAGCGCATAGGTCATGTCAACGATGAAGGTGACGAGGATCACGGCGAAGACCAGCAGCATCACCACGGATTTGACGACGATCAGGTCGCGCTGGGTGATGCCCTGGAAGACGAGCCGCCCGAGGCCGGGCAGGAAGAAGACGTTTTCGATGATGATGGCCCCGGCAAGCAGGAACGAAAATTGCAGCCCGATGATGGTGAGCACCGGGATGAGGGCATTGCGCAGGGCGTGGCGCCAGAGGGTCTGGCGGCGCGTGAGGCCCTTAGCACGGGCGGAACGGATGTAGTCCTCGGTGAGGGTATCGAGGAGCGATGAACGCATGACGCGGGCTAGGATCGAGGCCTGCGGAAGCGCCAGGGCGATTGCCGGGAGCGTTAGGGCCTTGAGGCCGACGAAGAAGCCGGCGTCCCAGCCGGGGAAACCGCCCGCCGAGAACCAACGCAGGGTGATCGAGAAGGCCAGCACCAGGAGCATGGCGAACCAGAAGTTCGGCACGGCGACGCCGAGCTGGGTGGCGCCCATGATGGTGACATCGGTCGCCGAATTGCGCCGCGCCGCGGCGAGGATGCCGACCGGGAAGGCGATGAGGGTCGAGAGCGTCAGGGCATAGATGGCGAGCGGCAGCGACACCCAGAGGCGCGCGCCGATGAGTTCGGCAACGGGGACCTTATAGGTGTAGCTGGTGCCGAATTCGCCATGCAGCAGGCCGATGGCCCAGGTGAAATAGCGCTGGATGGCAGGCGCGTTGAGGCCGAGCTGCTCGCGCAGCGCCTCTACGGCATCGGGCGAGGTATTCATGCCCAGCATGAACTGGGCGGGATCGCCGGGGACCACCTCGAGGACGAGGAAGATCACGATCGAGGCGGCAATCAGGGAGAGCGCCAGCGATACGAGGCGTGAGAGGAAGAAGCGGAGCATTCAGTGGATTCCGTGGCGCGGGAGGCCGCGCAGGCGCGGAGGATGGCGCGAGGGCGTGGCACCCCCCACACTTGTTCCCTCCCCACAAGGGGGAGGGAGACGCTTTTGCGAGATCGTGCCCAAGGTGCTCCCTCCCCCTTGTGGGGAGGGATCGAGGGTGGGGCCGAGCCCCACACTCCAAGCGAAACCCAGGGTTCGATCCAGACCCAAGGGCTTACTCGTCCCAGTAGACCGCGGTCAGGTCCGTGGCCTGGGTGGGAGCGTTCTCCCACAGGCCGTGGAGCTTGGCGTTCTGGACGCCGGCCTTGGCCAGTTCGAACAGGTACACATTGACGAAATCATTGGCGATCTGCGTCTGTGCGGCCTTCCAGAGTTCGGAACGCTTGGCCGGGTCGGTGGTGTTGTCGAGGTCCGCCATGATCTTCTTGAAGGCGTCCGACTTGTAGCCGAAGTAGTAGTCGTCGCGGCCGTAGATGTTGATGTCCAGCGGCTCGGTGTGGGAGATGATGGTCAGGTCGAAGTTCTTGTTGGTGAAGACTTCGGACAGCCACTGCGCCCATTCGAGGTTGGTCGTCTCGGTCTTGATGCCGACGGCGGCGAGCTGCTGGGCGATGATTTCGCCACCCTTGCGGGCATAGCCTTCAACCGGCGGGAGCTTGAGCGAGAGCGTCAGGTCCTTGACGCCGGCTTCGGCGAGTAGGGCCTTGGACTTTTCCGGGTCGTAGTTGGAGAGCGCGGTCAGGTCCACGTAGTCCGGATTGTGCGGCGCGAAGTGCGTGCCGATCGGGGTGCCGTAGCCGAACATGGCGCCGTCGATCACGGCCTTGCGGTCCACCGCGTGGGCGATGGCTTCGCGGACCTTGATGTTATCCAGCGGCGGCTTGGCGTTGTTCATGGCGAGGATGGTCTCTCCTTCGGTCGAGCCGACGACGACGGTGAAGCGCGGATCGCTCTTGAACTGGTCCAGCGTTTCGGGCGCCGGGAAGTTCGGGAAGGCGTCGACGTCTTCGGCCATGACGGCGGCGAAGGCGGCGGTCGGGTCCGAGATGAACTTGAAGGTCGCCTTGTCGAGCTTGACCGGAGTGCCCCAGTAGTCAGGGTTCTTGACCAGGTCGATATGGTCGCCCTGCACCCAGCTGTCGAACTTGAAGGGGCCGGTGCCGACCGGCTTGGTGGCGTTGTCGGCAGCGCTTTCGGGCGCCACGATCACGGCGTCGCCCCAGGCCATGTTGAAGAGGAAGTTGCCGTTGGGCTTGGAGAGGATGACCTTGACGGTCGCAGGATCCACCACATCGACCGAAGCGATATCGGCGAAGAGGGCCTTCTGGGCGTTGGTCGAGCCTTCGGCTCGGGCGCGGTCGAGCGAGAACTTGACGTCCTCGGCATCGAACGTGGTGCCGTCATGGAACTTGACGCCTTCGGCCAGGTGGAAGGTGTAGGTGAGCCCGTCCTCGGAAATATCCCAGGTCTTGGCGAGCGCCGGGACGATCGAGCCATCGGGGGCAAAGCGGGTGAGGCCCTCGAAGACGTTGGCATAGACCACTTCGTCAATGGCCGCGGCAGCGCCGGCGGTGGGATCCAGGTTCGGCGGCTCGAGCACGAGGCCGACCTTGATGTCGGTGCGGGCAGCGGCGAACGCGACCGGCGTCATCGCCGTCGAGAGCGCGAGCGCGCCGGCAACGGCAAGCATCACGAGTGATTTGCGCATGGGTTTCCTTTCCCTTGTTGTCCCCTTGGAGAGGCCGAAGCGCTCTCCCGTCTCCCTGCCGGCCCCGTTCTAGCGGGGGCCGAGCAAATCCTTGAGCGTCAAGGCCATGACCTTGGCGCTGTCGATCATGTCGTCCACGCCCACATATTCATCGGGCTTGTGGGCAAGATCGAGAATTCCCGGGCCATAGGCAATGCAGTTCTTCATGCGCCCGATGCGGTCGATATGCTTCTGGTCGTAGGTGCCGGGCGAAACCACATAGGCCGGGTCGATGCCGAGCACTTCGGTGATGGCCCTGGACGTCGCCGCAACGATCGGCGCGTCGCGCTCGGTCATGGTGGGCGAAATGGTCCAGAGGTCGCGGATCTCGTATTCGAAGGTGGGGCGCTGCGCCTTCACGCGCTCGAGCACGTCGATCATCTCCTGGCGCACAGCGGCCGGGGTTTCCTCGATGAGGTAGCGGCGGTCGATGATCATGCGCGATGAGTGCGCGACCACGGGGGCCGGGAAGCCGGTAAAGCCCTCCTCGGGCTCGGGCTGGCCGCCATGGATGGAATTGATGTTGAGCGTGGACTGGCGCGCCTGGGGCGGCACCACCGGCATGGCGGTGTGCTTTTCGGCAAGCGCGGGGAAGAGCGTGGCTTCCATCTCGGTGAGCACCGCACCCATGTGGCGGATGGCGCTATCGCCCAGGAACGGCATGGAGCCATGGGCGATGGTGCCCTTGGTCTCGATCTCCGCCCACCAGACGCCGCGATGGCCCAGGCAAATGCGATCCTTGTTGAGCGGCTCGGGAATGATGACGTGCTGCACGCGCTGCGGGCTGAAGAAGCCCTTCTCGGCGAGATAGGCAACGCCACCGAAACCACCGGTTTCCTCATCGGCCGTGCCCGAGATTTCGACGGCACCGGAGAAATCGGGATAGACGTCGATGAAGGCTTCGGCCGCGATGATCGAGGCGGCGAGGCCACCCTTCATGTCGCAGGTGCCGCGGCCATAGATCTTGCCGTCGGAGAGTTCGCCGCCGAGCGGATCGAAGGTCCAGCCCGAGCCGATCTCGACGATATCGATGTGGGAATTGAAGTGGACGGTCTCGCCCTTGTGGGCGCCTTCCTTGCGGGCAACGACGTTCCAGCGCGGATATTTTTCGCTGTCCCCGGGGGTGCCGAAGGCACGAACCATCTCGATCTCGAAGCCGCGGGGGCGCAGGCGATTGGCGAGGTATTCGCAGATTTCCAGATACGCCTCGCCCGGCGGGTTGAGGGTGGGGATGCGAATCAAATCCTGCGTCAGGGCGATCAGTTCCTGCCGCCGGCCTTCGATCTCCGCCAGCAACCGCGTATGCAACTCAGTCAAAAAGAAACGCCCCTACCCAGATTACGAAACCGGTTTCGCACAGTTAAACGGTAGAGAATTTGAGTCAACGGGGAGCAGCGAGCCCCCTCGCCCCGCTAGAAGCTCTTGACCATATAGAGCGAACCCTTGGGCAGATCGTCGGCGACGAGCGGAGTGAAGCCCAGCCGGTCATAGAAGCGCACGGCCCCGGTGTTCTTGGGATCGACGCCCAGATGAATGCCCGTGACGCGGCGGGCCGCCAGTTGCGCCATGAGGAAACGCAGGGCGGTGCCGCCCAAGCCCTTGCCCTGCGCGACCGGGAGAAGGTCGATATGGCCGTGCGCGGGGTAAGGATAGAGAGACTTGGGGAAAACGTATTTCGGATGGTGGATGAGCCGGCGGGCCCAGTCGCTGCCGCGCCAGGTGCGCATGTCCGGGCCGGGATCGGCCACCTTGGTGCGCAGGGTCCTGTACCAGGTCTGCTCGATGACGCGATAGAAGCGATCGGTATCGGGCGCGCCCAGCACATAGCCGCACACGCCATGATCGGGGTGCTCGATGACGAAGGCGAAGAGCGGCTCGATCACCTGATAGGGCAGCGCATAGATGGCGCCGATCAGGAGCGGATCATCCTCGCGCGCGGAAGCGTCCTTGCCGGCGTCGCCGGTCTTGAGGCAGATCATCGCCAGTGCGTCGTGGTCTTCGTCGCCTGCCTGCCGCAGCGTGAAGCCACCACCCATATCCAGTGCCATCAGGGCCATTCCTCTGAACCGGGGCCCTCAATAGCCCATCGCGCGCCAAAGCGTAATCGTCATAAATTCCGGCCAGACGGCGAAATCAAGACCAGTTGGTTTGCTTTTGGCCCGTTTCTCATCTGACAGCAATCTGAGAAAATCTCAACATCATCGCAGTCGTTCATCAAACTGCAAAAATTGATCAGACCAAAATCAGACCGCTGTTGTGTCCGGCGTCGGACTGCCTTTATAAAGGAGGGGCAAGGGTTTGGAGGAAATCATGGATTTCTACACTGCCTTGAGCGGACGACTGCAAAGGGAGCACGGCCCGCTTTCGAGCCGCCTGCGCAATGCCTTTGCCTCCGCATTCGAAGATGGCCTGCTGGTGGCCGGCTCTGCCCTGCCCGCCGAACGGGAAATGGCCGACGGGCTGGGCGTATCGCGCTCGACCCTGCGCCAGTGCCTGAAGGAACTGGGCAATATGGGCCTGGTCAGCACGCGCCCGGGCGCCGGCACCGTAGTGAGCGGGCGCATCCACAAAGCGCTCAGCCAGCTCTCGGGCTTTACCGAGGACATGAAGCTGCGCGGCATGACCGCCACCTCGACCGTGCTCGAACGCACGGTGGGACCGGTGCCACACGACACGGCCTTTCGTACCGGCCTGCCGCTGGGCACGCTCACGATGACGCTGGTGCGGCTGCGCAAGGCGGGCGGGGAAACGCTCTGCTATGAGAAGGCCGTGGTGCCGCTGGCGAGCGTGGGCGAGGATTATGACGGCATGGGCTCGCTTTACGAGCGCATGGATTCGCGCAACGGCCGGCCCAGGAGAATCCTGCAGAGCCTCAAGGCCATCGAAGCCTCCCCGGAAATCGCGGGGCTGCTCGGCGTCCGGCCGAACTCGGCGGTGCTCGAAATCGCGCAAGTCGGGTATGGCGCGGATGGATCGGCGGTCGAAGATGCGGTGAGTTGGTACCGCGGCGACCGCTATCAGTATGTCGGCGAAATCAAGGGCTGAACCACCGGCCTTGGGGGGTTGCGTTGAGTCAGTTACGCGAGGAGTTCCGGGACCGGATCGTATCGATCCTGGACAGGATCGTTGCGGACGAAAACGGAGCGATGGACAGGGCCCGCGACGTGGTGGCCACCGCGCTCGAAGCCAACCGGCTGGTCTATGTGGCCGGCTCGGGACACTCCCATATCCTGGCCGAAGAGGTCTATTACCGGGCCGGCGGCATCGCCGCGGCCCAGGCGGTGCTCGACCCCAACCTCATGCTGCACACGGGCGCACGCCGCTCGACGCTGCTCGAACGGGTGGAGGGCTATGCCGAGGTGATCCTGTCGGACTACCCAATCGGCAGGGGCGACGTGATCTTCGTGGCCTCCAATTCGGGGCGCAACGCCTACCCCATCGAGCTGGCGCTGATCGGCAAGGAGCGTGGGGCGACGACCATCGCCATCACCTCGCTCGAGCATTCGCGCAAGACCGATTCGCGCCACACGACGGGCAAGCGGCTGTTCGAGGTGGCGGACATCGTCATCGACAATTTCGGCGCCTATGGCGACGCGGCCATGCAGATCCCCGGACGCATCGAGCGGATGGGGCCGACCTCGACCATTGCCGGGGTGTTCATCCTCAACGCCATCATGGCCGAGGCGGTGGCGCAACTGGCCGGACGCGGAGTGATGGTGGACGTCTACAAGAGCGCCAACATGCAGGGCCAGGAAGCGGCCGCCGAGGCAATGATCAAGCGGTGGCAGAGCCGGATCAAGGGGCTGTAGCGGACGGTCGCTGGGCCATCGCGTATTCTGAGGAATGGCGAGATTCCTGGACCCCGGCATTCGCCGGGTCTCAGGTTGCGGGGTCGCCCGTCGGCTCCGTATTCCTGCTCGTTCCCCGCATTTCGCTCGCAGTTAAGCAGCATTGCTCGACGGCGCTCTGGACACTCGCCGCTCATTCCCAAACACCGCATCCCTCTTCCGGGGGAAGAAGCGTTGTAGCGGAGCGTTAGTAAGCTGAATTGACAGCGGCCATTGCCCGACGAGGTCGGCGCCTCGCAATTGTCGATGCGCTTTGGCTTGTCAGCGCCGGCTCAGCACACGGATTCGAACCGCTCCACGCAGGTCTTCACCACCTCGTCCCCGGGACGTTTCCACCAGTTCTCGGTGGAGAAGATCTCCACTTCCTGCGGGCCGTGATAGCCGGCGTCCTCGATCATGGCGCGGATGGCCTTGAGGTCGATGACCCCGTCGCCCATCATGCCGCGGTCGTTGAGAAGATCGCGCGTCGGCACCAGCCAGTCGCAGATATGATGGGCGAAGATGCGCTTCATGCGCCCGGCCCGCGCGATGGCCGCGGCCAGGTTGGGGTCCCACCAGACGTGGTAGACGTCGATGGCGACGCCGACCGTTTCGCCCAGCGTCTCGCAGATGTCGAGCGCCTGGTCGATGGTGTTCACGCAGGCGCGGTCGGCCGCGTACATCGGATGCAGTGGCTCGATGGCGAGGGGAATGCCGGCCGAGCGGGCATGGGCCACGATGGCGGCGATGCCGTCAGCCACCATTTTTCGCGCCTCGGCGATGTCCCGGGACGAACCCGGCAGACCGCCGACGACGAGGACGAGGCAATCGGCGCCGAGGGCCGCCGCTTCATCGATGG
>Ga0182743_1000526_pt1 | contig 46906 bp, 46 predicted proteins | sample eDN3rd30CKraftOP_FD_128522 | JGI IMG/M metagenome (GOLD analysis project Ga0182743, IMG submission 128522) | Enriched Organic Plus compost microbial communities from Emeryville, California, USA - eDNA 3rd pass 30_C Kraft OP (version 2) (version 2) ... | reverse complement strand
GAACATATCCGGGATTTTTCGATGCCGCGCCTTGCACGCTCTCTCTCGGTGGGAGTCATGTCGCTATACACCTACTTTCCCAGCAGGGATGCACTTCTACTGGCGTTGGCTGACGATGTTTACCAGCGAATGGACCCCATTGAACCGCAGGAACGATGGCAAGACTATCTTTATTCCTGGCTATGGTCCGTTGTTCACCACCTCGACCGCCATCCAGAAGCAATCAAGCTTATGCAATGGAGCGGGCACATTGCACCGGGCTGGTTACAGCGGTGGCTTCCTGTTGCTCAGGCACTTAAGAATGAGGGACTTAGCGGGCCGGAATTGGCTTTCGCCATGAGTTGGTTCACCACCACAGCAATGGGCTTCATCTCCGCACAGCTTCGTTCACCCGAAAATCGCCGAACAGCATCGCTTGCGCATCTTGAGAACCTCGACCTCGAGAGTCAGCGTCTGATTACCGGGCTATGGCTTGACTTTGCCGAGATCGACCGAGACGATGTTCTTTCGTTCGGGTTTCGGCAAATAGTGAGCGGTATGGAGCAAATGGTTTTACCGAGGCTCAACGATCGAGCCTCCTGAGGGTTTACCAGTTGCGGCGTGGCCTGAGTTAAGGCAATAATCGCACTGCACATTACATCCAACGCTCACCTCTTGTCGCGGAGAAGGTGAGATTCAAACCTCAGTTACGGCTATATGACATGGTTTGATATAGTTAGATGTTCATTCGGTGGGTCATATTCGTATTACACTCATGGCGTTTCTGCAAAATACCATGAGCAGCAGCTCTATCGGGTGCTGTCAGTCGGATGGTAACTTGTCTCCGATTGGCGTGGCTTGGGCAACACCGCGTATCTCTCAGGCGGCGAGGTTCTGCCACTCCGCCATGGCGGCGGAGCGGCGGGCTTTGTATGTCTGACGGTCAACGAGATGGCGTTCGGAATTGAAATGATTATGAAGGCTGGCATGAACAGAAGCGAATTTCTGTAGCGATTTCATCTGCCGGAACCGCAGCATGGCCCGCTCGCGTCGTCGAAACGGAAGATGCGAATTCTCTGCGCGGTTGTTAAGGTGCCGTCCCACTTCCCGGCGAGCAGCATTGCCGATATCCTTCATTGCTGCCGGATAAGAGCTCAGCCCGTCCGTCACGACCTTCTCCACCCTGCCATGGCGCTTCAGTGCCTTCTTCAGAAACCGCAAAGCCGCAGCCTTATCGCGAGTTTTGGTCACATAGCTTTCCAGGATCTCGCCCTCATGATCCACGGCACGCCACAGATAATGGGTCTCACCGTTGATCTTCACATAGAGGCGAGTGGCGCGGGGGAATTTCACCCCCGCGCTCTCTCAGAACCGGACGTGAGACTCTCGCCTCATCCGGCTCCCATTGTTCGGCCGCAGTTGTAGATAAGAGGCCAATGAGCGAACAACCGGGGTTGGCGTTTCGCGATGCGCAAAAGCCAGTGTCGGGATCGCCTTTTGTGCCTCCTCAACGACTTGTACTTCCCGCTAGCCCACCGAGCCAGATAGAACTCGATATGCTGGAGAGTAGGATAAAGAGCAGAAGGACAGTACCGCCCATAGTAGTTGATCCAACCCCGGATATACATGTTGAACATCCGCGCCAGATCATCGAGGGCCTTGTGACTGCGCAGGTGCAAAGCCCAGCGACGAATGGTTCGCCGGATCGCCTTGAGCGCCGTCGGACTGGCCGCGGGACTGAATGAGACCCCCATGCCCCCGCTTTTCTTGCTCACGAGCCTCGGCCTGAAAGTGTAGCCGAGGAAGTCGAACCTGAAGACCGGGTAGGAGGCCCGACGACTTTCATCCTGACAGTAGACAATCTTGGTCTTGTCCGGATGAAGTGTCAGCCCGCAATCAGTAAAACGTGCGTCCAGAGCTGCCCGAAGCGCCACCGCCTGATCTTCGCTCCCGCAGTGACAGATCACATCGTCAGCGTAGCGTTCGAAGGGAATGTCCGGAAAATTCCGACCCATCCACATATCGAACGCATAGTGCAGGAAGAGATTTGCCAGAAGGGGACTGATTACCCCGCCCTGCGGCGTTCCTCTTTCCCGCCCGACGAGGCTCCCGTCCGGCATTTGCACCGGCGCCTTCAACCATCTGTCGATGTATAAAAGCACCCACGGGCAATCGGTGTGCTTGCGCACTGCCCGCATCAGCAATTCCGGCTCGATGCTTTCGAAGAAGGCCTTGATATCGAGATCAAGAACCCAGTTGTAACGCCAGCATCGCTGCCGCGCCACGCCGATTGCATCGAGCGCCGACTTGCCGGGCCGATAACCATAGGAATCCGGATGGAACTTTGGCTCCACCAGCGGTTCCAGATGGCGTTTCACGACCATCTGCGCGATGCGATCCGCGACCGTGGGGATTCCCAGCGGCCGTGTCTTGCCGTCACTCTTCGGTATCTCGACCCGCCGCACCGGCGGCGGAAAGTAGCTGCCGGACGTCATCCGATTCCAGAGTTTGTAGAGGTTGTTCGTAAGATCAGCCTCGAAGTCCGCAATCGTCTGACCATCAACGCCAGCTGCCCCTTGGTTGGCTCTGACCTTCTTGTATGCTTCCCATATCTCCTTCTTCGGGATCGTATACGACTTTGCCCTATCCACGAGGATCCTCCCGTTGCCGGTTGTCCCCGTTCCAGAGCTGAACAACGCAACCCCTTCGCTCCAGCCCCATTACAGAACCTTCAACACTACTACGGGTTGCTCCGCCCCTGTGCCCCGCATCGGTACTCTCACCCTCGCAGGGTCCGCCTGCTTGGGTTTCTCCCTTAACATCGGTGCGACAGGTTCCCGCGTTCCACACGAAAGCCTGATCAGGAGTCACGCCGCCTTCATGCCGGATGCCGCCCGGGCAGAAATCAGGTCGCCCCCCGGACTCGTCCCGGGTTAACGAATTCCCCCCGGTTTCGACATCATCTTGCACTTTTCGACACGTCATCAGCGGTTCGCTTGCGCTCGTCTCTCCAGACCGTACCTGACGAGCTCGAAGCCCGCCTTTTCTGCAACGCTCACCACCACGGCTCTTTACCGTCGCAGCTTGCAGTGGTTTGAAGCCTGCCCCTGACGGCCGGCTTCGAGGGACCTACCCTCATCTTTCGTGCAGCTCGGCACCCACATCAAATGCGGGAGCCTCGCGGCACACCCTCATCGACATGCCACTGCCAATGACGAAAGCCACGCATACGGCTAACCCGCTGCCGCCGAATATCAGCCGCGAACATAGGACCAAACCGGTTCCACCAGAGCCGAACCGTCTCATGGCAGATATCGATACCGCGCTCAAACAGCAGGTCCTCCACGTTCCGCAAGCTAAGTGGGAAACGCACATACATCAAAACGACAAGGCGGATCACTTCTGGCGAAGAATGGAAATAGCGAAACGGATTAGCGGGCTTAGCTCGGGATTTACGGCTCATCTGTCCACTCTATCACGCTCAACCTTGCCTGCCCCATCCTTTTGACAAGACCCCGGGGAGAGCCCCATCCCCAAAAACTAGCGCAGCAGGCCCAGCTTTTGCCCGAGCCGTGCGACAGGAAGCAGCGTTCGGCGCAGAAGGAGTTCCTGTTGCGGCCGGTAGAGTACGGTTCTGGGTTTTTCTAGCGGGAACGGCAACGTGTCGGGCGCGTCATTGGCCAAACCTTCGGCCAGCAATTTGCCCATCAGCGGCGCCATGACATTGCCCCAGGCGTTGAAATGCATGAGGCCGTAGACCCCGCCCCCCATATCATACGCACCCGGAAATTCGCGGGTTCGCATGGCCACGCGCCCAGTCCAGTACTGTTCCAGTCGGATATCCATCGCACGGCTTTCCGGCCAGACGGTGTGTATCCATGCAAGCTGGTTGCGGAAATGCGCCTCCCCGTCCTGCGGGTGCGATACCGATGGCAGCGATGACAGGATCAACCGGCCATGACGATCCTTGACCAGCGGGTTGAGATCGACCGGCACCTGCGCCAGCGTTGCCCCACCCGGCATGATCAGCGCATCCGCCTCTGCCCCAAGCGGTTTGGTGGTCAGGGCATAGGCTGTGAGCGGATAGAAGCAAGTTTCAAACGCGGGCACGATGTCGGTGGGATAGGCCGCGGTGCAGAATACAACCCGGTCCGCCAGCACATCCCCCTGCGCGGTGCGCACACGCCAGCGTGTGCCGACCGGCTCGAGCGAGAGCGCCTCGCTTCCGCCATAGACCTTCGCCCCCAGCGCCGCCGCACGCGCGATTATGCCATGGGTCAGAAGGTAGGGGTTCACCCGCCCGCCGTTTTCAAACATCACACCGTACGGGTAATACGTGCTCCCCATCGCTGCCTGCATATCGGCGGCCCCAAGCAGGTATACTTTCTGGAACCCATCGCGTTCGAGATAGGCAAAGGCATCGCGGAACTTTTCAAACTCGCCCCGGCTCACCGCCGCATTAAGGTAGCCCGAACGCACCGCATCGCAATCAATCCCATGCTTTTCCGCCAGATCGAACGGGATTGTGTGATGCGCTCGAAATGCCTCACGGAAGGCTTTGCCGCCCATAGGGAAGCTGTCCAGCAGCGCCATATCCTTGAAGATCGGCAGGACATGCCCGGCATTGCGTCCCGAGGCGCCCCAGCCCGGCTGGCGGGTTTCCAGCACCGCCACGCTGAGCCCAGCCTCTGCTAGATGCAGCGCCAGCGAACTGCCCGCAAGCCCCGCACCCACTACCACCACATCAGCATCGATGCTCTGGTCCAGCACAGGATAGGACGGCGCCTCTCCTTCGGGCCGGGTCCACCCACTCTGCCCCACAGGCACCAGCCCTCGATTATGGAGGGCAAAGCTGTCCCGGCTCTTGCGGTCTGCCGCTATCGGAGTTTTCTGCCGTGCAAGCACCCCGATGGCCGTCCCTGCCAGCAGCGCGCCAGCCCCCAGAAGTGCGCGCTGTTTTCCCCGCATGATCCGCTCCTTGTCCCCCGTCAGAACTTGTAGCGCACCGAGGCGCCATACATACGCGGTTCGCCATAGAGCGATGCCTGCGAGCCCAACGACAGATACGTTCCGGTGTTGGAAATGCGGTAGGTCTTGTTCGTGACATTGGTCATGAACAGCGTCAGATCCACCGGCAATTGCATCACATCGCTCCAGTTCAGTGACATGTTGAGCACCCCGTACCCCTTCATCAGCAGGCCCGGCTCCCCCCCGCCAGCCTGCGCCTCGGGCAGCTCTTCCGGAACAGTCGTGGCAGTCTGCCACTGCTTGCCGGTGTAGGCATAGACGGCAGAGAAGACGAGTTTGCCAACCTCTTCCGGCACCGGCAGCGTGAAGCGACCGGCAATGTTGAACTGGTTCTTCGGCAGATAGGGCATCGGTACGCACGACAGATCGATCGTGCCGCTTGCGACATGCCCTGAACAATCGAGCTGTGACAGCAGTGGATCGACATCGATCTTGAACGATTTGTAGCGCGAGGACATGTGCGAATAGCTACCCGACAGTTCGATTGCCCTCGACAGATGCAGCACCGCTTCAAGCTCCACACCCTTGATCCGAGCGGAAGCTGCGTTGAACACCGCCGCCCCGCCTGCATAGGACACCGGATTGAAGTCTGCCCCGGCAATCTGGATATTGGTGTAGTCGGTTTTGAACACATCCGCGTTGAGCGTGAGGCTAGCCCCTTCGCCAAAGCGCACTTTCGACTTCACCCCGGCTTCATAGGTTTTCACATATTCGGGATTGTACGTCAGATTGCGCGCGTTCACCGCCAGCAGGTTTATCCCGCCAGTTTTGTAACCGCGGCTGATCTTGCCATAGAACAGAACATCAGGTGTCGCCTGATAATCGAGCCCAATCGTCCAGGTCGGCTTGCTAGAGCGTCCCCTGGCATGCAACGCGCAGTCGCTGAGCCGCGTGGGGACCACCATCACACCGTTGGTGCAGGCCACCACGTTGCTAGCGTCATCCAGCGCCGCCGTGCCGCCCGCCCCGCGATAACGATCCCAAGTATAGCGCAAGCCGCCGGTCAGCTTGAGCCCGTCCAGCGTATCGCTGAACGCCCCAAAATCGAGCGCAGCCTGCGCATAGAGCGCCACCGCGCTGGTGGTGTACCGCCCGCCTGACAGCGATGGCGAAAAGAACGTCGCCCCCTTGTTGGTCGCGAGGCGACTGCCCGGCGTGCCGGTATGTTCGTAATAGACCCCGGCGGTGTACTGGAACTTGTCCGACAGGGCCGAACCCTGAAGCTGGAATTCCTCTGTGAACTGGCGGACATTGTCGGCGGGCTCGGTGCCCATTCCGGTCTGGTAGATGGCCAGCGGCATACCATCGCCGTCAAAGCCCGACAGCGCGCGCAGTTCACCATAGCTGATGATGTTGCGCAGGGTCAGCGTGTCGTTCAGTTCGACCTTGAGCTGGTCGATCACGTTCCAGCCGGATATCTTGCTGCGCAGCGGACTAGGCCCCAGCGCCACCCTGCGCGGTCCCCTTTCTGCCTGTGCCGCCATCATATCGGTGACAACAGAACATCCGGCGCCAAGACCAAGCCCCGCGCAGCCCCCCACAGAGCCAAGCACTCCGTCAAGCAACGCGGTGTTGTACCGCCCGATTACATAGCCCGCGCCATGGCTGGTGCTGCGCGTTCCGGTCACCATCAAATAGTTTTCGATGCGATCCGTCGGCGTCCACGTCACCCCCAGACGCCCAGTGTAATAGTGACGGTTGTCGTAATCGGTGCCGGTCAGCACGTCTTTGGTGAACCCTTCGCGGTCCACAAAACGTCCCGCCATGCGAATTTTCAATGTATCGCTGATCGGCACGTTGATTACGCCTTCGACTTCGCGGTCGCGGTAATTGCCCGCCTGCACCTGCACATATCCTTCAAACTTGTCGGTCGGCCGGCTCGGTTCAAGCAGAACCGCACCGCCCGTACTGTTGCGGCCAAACAGCGTGCCTTGGGGCCCGCGCAACACCTGAATATTGGCAAGGTCCAGGAATTGCCCCGGCGTGCCCTGCAGCGTCACCACGCGCCCGGCGACCAGCGGCACTTCGGCCAGATAGGTCACCACCGCCGGCGCGGCCGTGTAGTTCGTGCCCTGCCCACGAATGGCAATCGTTTCGACATCGCGGCTCTGTCCCCCGGCCGATACCGATAGCGAAGGCACCTGCCCCTGCAGATCCTGCCCACCCACAATACGCCGTTCCTGCAACATTTCGGCGGTGAGTGCGGTAATCGCCACAGGCACTTTCTGGGCCGACTCTTCCCTTCTGCGGGCGGTTACGATGATTTCATCGGGATCGGTTCTGGCAGCGGACGCCGCAGGCGTGTCTTGCGCCAGTACCGTACCCGGCACCAGCATCTGTACCAAGCCGACGGTTAACGCGAGCTGGGAAACGCGCCCAAGTGCACGATAGACGGATTGTTGTTTTGCCATAACAGGCCCCTCCCGGATATGTTTTCACCTCCTGCGCAACCAGATCACACAGGGTCTCTTTTCTTATTATCGATACATATGATTCTTTTGATTGCGTCAACTAGAAAACGCAAGAGGCAGTATGTCGCCTGATTCGCATCCTGAAACACACGGCACGTGCGCCAAATATATCAGCCATAGAATTATATTAGACTGTTTTTACGTATATTTTTTTTGGAACTAGGATAATGCCAGATTCAGGCATCCACCACGGAACCGCGCAACCCACGGAAGCTGAAATCTTTCTTGCGCAAACAGACTGCAGGATTATTGAACCATTAAGCTCATTAATATTTGCAAAATGGGTCTTAACGATTGCGCTGAGGTAGTGGATGTGGGACAGTTTTCGGGCACATATAAACGGACAGGAAGGATACCCGGATGGATCACGACGAACTCGCCGCAACTTATGGCTTTGCCAACGCCGTTCACGCGGGGGGACTGGTTTTCTTTGCCGGGCAGATCGGGATGACCTCCGATGGCAGCACCCCCACCGACCCTGCCGAGCAATATGCGCTGGCCTTCGCCACGCTCGGCAAGGCGCTGGCGGCAGAAGGATGCAGCACGAACGACCTTGTCGAACTGGTCAGCTTTCACACCCATTACCCGGCACATATGGATCTGTTTATGCAGGCCAAGGCCGCATTCCTGGGCACGGCCCTGCCGACATGGACCGCCATTGGCGCCGCCGCGCTCGGTACGCCCGACACGCTGGTGGAGATAAAGGCAACGGCCCGTTCGCCCCGCGCCGTCTGACACACCAACCAATCGTGCCATGCACGCCATCATCCGTACGGCCCATAGCAGCGCGCAGGATGACAATCACCCGCCCTGCAGCTAGGGCCGGGTAGGCAGACGAGGCACAGCATGGGCGTGTGGGAGAATGACAGTTTGACCGAGCAAGCAAGTGCAAAAAAGGCCCGGCCCGGTGGCCGCACCGAACGTGTGCGCAAGGCCGTGGCCGATGCGGTAATCGATCTGATCCGTGAAGAGGGTATCGAATTTGAAATTCAGGCCGTTACCCAGCGCTCCGGCGTTGGGCGCGCGACGATTTTTCGCCGCTGGCCCGACCGTGCCAGCCTGATCGGGGAAGCGCTGGCCGAACATACCTCGCATTTCGAAGTGCACCTGACCGGCGACTGGGAACAGGATTTTCGCCGAATTGCCGCTGATCTGCGCGTGTTTTTCAGAGCTCCGGCGGAACAGGCGTTCAATCGCACCATGCTCTCGGCCAACAGCGCCGAATTCAACGCGCAGATGCTCGCCTACTGGGAGCCGGTGATCAACAAGATCAAGGCACCGCTCGAAGCCGCGCGGCTGACCGGCGCGATTGACGAAAGCACCGATGTCGAAGCCGTCGTGCAGATGCTGACCTGCACCCTGACGATTGAATCTCTGGTTGCCGAATTCCACGATTTGGCGGGGCCCCGGCTGAGCGACGTGCTGATTGATCAACTGTGCCGTGGGCTGAGACCACCAGAGAAGCAGCAGAGCAAATCGGACAAGGCGCGCGCACATCGCTGATTTCATGACGCCCTTTCCCTCCGCGTAGTCCTCTCAATTGACAGCCATACACCTTGCACCCTAATGATACATATGAATCATTAGGTAGAGCTGCGCGCCGTCGAACGCGCACGGCGTGGAGAGGTGCAGTGCGGGCGGCAAGCGAATACGATTATATTATTGTTGGAGCCGGTTCGGCGGGATGCGTTCTGGCCAACCGTCTGTCGGCAAGGCCCGATCTGCGCGTGCTCCTGCTCGAGGCGGGCGGCAAAGACAGCAGCCCGATGATCCACATGCCCGCCGGGTTCTTCCCGATGCTGCAGGGAAGCAAGTTCAAATGGCAGTATGAAACCGCACCGCAGCGACATCTTGACCTGCGCGTTCTGGCCGATGCCCGCGGCAAGGTTCTGGGGGGCAGCAGTTCGATCAACGGTATGTGCTACAGCCGCGGCGCGCCTGAAATCTACGATCTGTGGGCCGCAGAAGGCAACGCCGGATGGGCTTACGCCGATGTCCTGCCCTATTTCAAACAGGCTGAAGGCAACGAACATGGCGAAGACGCCTTTCACGGCGGCGACGGCCCGCTGGCGGTGACCCGCGCGCAGATCACCAACCCAGCGCAGCAGGCCTGGATCGACGCTGCGCTGGAGGCTGGCTATCCCTATAGCGAGGATCACAATGGCAGCGCGCCCGAAGGGTTCGGCCCGTCCGATCGCACAATCAAGCGCGGACGCCGGATCAGTACCGCCGTCGCCTATCTCGATCCCGTTTGCAAACGCGGCAATCTGCACATCGAAACACATGCCTTTGTCACGCGCATCCTGTTCGACATTAGCCGCCGCGCGATCGGCGTCGAATTCCGGCAGGGGCAGGAAACACGCCAGGCCTTCGCCGCGCGCGAAGTCATTGCCAGTGGTGGGACATTCCAGTCCGCCCAATTGCTGATGCTGTCGGGGATTGGCGATGCCGACGCACTGGCGCCGCTGGGCATTACCCCGCTGATCGATCTCAAGGGCGTGGGGCAAAACCTGCACGACCACATCGGCACTAGCGTACAGATCACCTGCCCCGAGCCTGTGTCCGATTTCGCGCTGGTCAGCAGCCCGTGGAAACTGGGCATAGCCGCGCTGCGCTATTTCACCACGCACGGCGGGCCGCTGGCGGGTAACAGCACCGATGCCGTGGCCTATCTCCGGTCGGGTGCGCCAGGGCACAACGAACTGGATCTCAAATACTATTTTCTGCCGATGCTGATCGGCGCCGGCGTGGACCTGCCGCAAGAGCACGGTTTTTCCAACCTGATCATCCTGACGCGTCCGGAAAGCCGGGGACAAATGACTTTGCGTTCTGCCAATCCCCACGATGCACCGCTGATCGATACCAATTACCTGGCCCACGAACGCGACCGTGAAGTGCTCCGGCGCGGGGTGCGAATGGCACGCGAAATCCTAGCCCAGCCGGCCTATGACCGCTATCGCGGGCGCGAATTCCTGCCCGGAGCGAACCTCACCACCGACGCCCAACTCAACGCATTTTTTCGCAGCACCTGCGAGGTCAATTACGAAGCGGTGGGATCATGCCGTATGGGCCACGATGATCGCGCCGTGGTGGACGATCAGCTCAGGGTCCACGGGATCGCCGGGCTCAGGGTCGTCGATGGATCGGTGATGCCGCGCATCACCACAGGCGACCCCAACGCAGCGATTATCATGATCGCGGAAAAAGCGGCCGAGATGATCCTACAGGGTTGATGACCCTGTGCGGTGCGTGAAAGTACCCGCCCCAGACTTTCACGCATCGGCCCATTCAGCACGCTAGAACGCGCCGCCGGATAACCATGGTGAGCATGGCTGAAAGCGCGCTGAGAACCCCGCAAATGAGGAACAACACGCCATAACCGCCGGTCCATTGCTCCACCATTGAAGACATCAGCGGCGCCATCGCACCGATCAGCCCCACCGCCGCCAGCGCGTAGCTGAGGATCGCGGCAAAGTGGCGTCCGCCAATCAGATCGCGCATCAGCATCGGCCCGATCTGGATCTGGATGGAGGAACTGATCCCCCAGCCCACCACGAACAGGCCGAGCGCGAGCCAGCCAGTCATACCGCCAGCAAATGCCCCGACAATGGCCACAGTGCCGACACCCTGTACCCACAGCCCGATCGGCAGCACTTTGGCCGCGCCCAGACGGTCAGCCAGCGCGCCAGTGATGATCCCCGCCGGAACGCTGAACAGGTTGGCGCAGCCATAGACCATGACAGCCTGCGCCATGGTGTAGCCCCCGCCAAAAAGGTAGCTGACTACGGTGAACAGCACCGCCTGAATACTGAGCTGGGCCAGCACAATCGCTCCCATAAGCGCCCAGACGTCGCCCGCGTGGAAAGCCTGTCTGACCGTCAGCCCCGCCTCGTCACCCCCGTTTTCCGCCTCTATCGCCATCGCCGCAGGCTGCGGCAGGAACGGCAGCAGCACGCACGATGCGGCCACCACCGCACCGGTCCCCTGCAAGGTTATGCGCCAGCCCCACTGGGCAATCATATCCGACACCAGCAGGGGCAGCCCGGCGGCCGCCCCTGCCATCGCGGCAAAGTAGATGCCCAGCCCCAGCCCGCGCTTGTGATGGAAATAGTTAGTGATGAGGGGAATGCTGGCCACGGTGGTGGCCGCCGCCGCACCAGCCCCGATCAGCGCGAAGCCTGCCCAGAACATCGGCACATAATGCGCCGAGGCCGTCAGCCAGCACCCCGCGGCCACGAACAAGGCGCCCGCCCCGATCACCAGCCGCGCCCTGATCCGTTCCAGCGCATAACCTGCGCCAATTCCAGCCAGACTGAGGCACAGCAGCAGCAGCGTTCCGGCGATCCCCAGCGTAACCGTACCCCAATGCTCCACCTGTTCGATCACCGGCGCATAGAGACTGAGCGTGGCGATCAGCCCGCCGGTAACCAGCGAACTGACTACGCACAGCACCGCCAGTGCCCCCCAGCGCGTGGTGCGCTGTGCTGCATGCGCTGCCTCTGTGATACCCGGCGTTGCTGCGAGCACGCCTGTATCAGAGCCCATGCGCGGCCAGCAGATCGAGCGGGTTGCGATTGTCCACCGCGCCGAGGAACCCCTCGCCGCGCTCTAGCCCGTCGTGCAGCCCGAAACCCAAGAGTTCCTGTGCCCGCCGCGGCAAGGTCCGCACCCGGTCGAGCGACACCGACAGGCAATTGTTTTCCTCTGTCCGCAGCCAGCCGAGGCAGAAGCTCATATGCATGCCGCGTCGCACGGCAACGGTCTCGTTCGCCCCTGCCCCGTGCAGCGTGGCGCCGAGGTATAGCACGGCAGAGCCCGCCGGCATTTCGGCGATCTCCACTTCATGCGGCTCTGCGACGCGCTCCTCAGGCCAAAGGTGGCTGCCCGGAACGACGCGGGTGGCACCCGACTGCGCGGTAAAATCGGTCAGCGCGATAACCGAGGCGAATTGCCGATGTGGCATCGTATTGCCCAACGCACGCGGCCAGACATCCTGATCGCGATGGAGCATCTGATCTCCCGATCCCGGCCCGCGCTGGAGCACATGGCCGATGTTAAGATAATAGTCCGCGCACGATGGCCGCAGGAAATGATCGCCCAACGCCGCATAGAGCGAGTGAAGCAGAATTTGCTCTACAAACGTGTCTGAATGGGCCGCCAACCCGGTCACATGTTTGGTTTGCGCGCCGTGAAACGCCTCTACAGCGGCATTGGGTGAACCATGGTTGGAGCAGCGTGCATCCAGGAGCGGATCGAGTTCCGCATTGAAGCGATCCCGCACATCCTCGGATAGGAACTGTTCGACAATCACCGCGCCATCGCCCGCAATCGCGGCAACAATCTCACCAATTGCGGCATCCCGGGCAAACCGCTTCAACTCCGCCATGGTCTCTCCTCAACCCATTTAATGGGATTTATGTATTATTAAGCGAGAGAATGGGACGGTGTCAACGAGAACTGATCGGTGAGGTGTGAATAGCCCTAGATTTCGGAACGCCTTCCATCTTAATTTTGGGGATAGGAGACGATGATTGGGAAGATCAATTTCAGTGATGAGTTCAAGCGTGATTTTGTTGATTTCCGCTGAGAGTTGACCCGGGATTTTCATCGAGAAGTGACCCGGGTGGATGCATGTTTCCCGCGATGTGCGGGGCAGGTCAAGCGGGTGATTTTTCCTTTCTGATTGTGGGCGCGGCGGAGCTGGCCCTGAACCGGAAGCTGTCGTTGCCGGTCTCGATGATGTGACAGTGGTGGGTAAGCCGGTCGAGCAGAGCGGTTGTCATCTTGGCATCGCCGAACACACCTGCCCATTCGCTGAAGCTGAGGTTGGTGGTGATAATCACGCTGGTCCGCTCGTAGAGCTTGGAGAGCAGATGGAACAGCAAGGCTCCACCTGACGGGCTGAACGGCAGGTAGCCCAACTCGTCGAGGACGACGAGGTCAAGGCGCAGCAGGCGCTCGGCTAGCTGGCCAGCCTTGTTTATCGCCTTTTCCTGTTCAAGCATGTTGACCAGATCGACGGTGGAGAAGAACCGGGCCTTCCTTCGGTGGTGTTCCACGGCCTGGATGGCCAAGGCAGTCGCCATATGGGTCTTGCCTGTGCCGGGGCCGCCGATCAGCACGATATTATCGGCTCCATCAATGAACTCGCCGCGATGGAGCTGGCACACCAGGGCTTCGTTCACTTCGCTGGATGCAAAGTCGAACCCGGCGAGGTCCTTGTAGGCGGGGAACCGGGCCGCCTTGATCTGGTAGGCAATGGAGCGGACCTCACGCTCAGCCATCTCGGCCTTGAGCAACTGCGAGAGGATCGGAACGGCGGCATCGAAGGCCGGTGCGCCCTGAGCGATGAGATCGCTCACCGCCTGGGCCATGCCATACATCTTGAGGCCGCGCAGCATGACCTCGACAGCGGCACTGGCAGGATCATGACGCATGGCGCAGCTCCCGTAGGTTGTCATAGCGCCCGACGTCTGCGAGCGGCTCCTGAGCAAGGCGCAGGGCTTGCGGCGCGTCGATTGGCGATGCGGGCGGCGCTTTGCCATCGGTTAGCCGGTGTAGGATGTTGAGCACGTGCGTCTTGGTAGGAACACCGGCCTCCAGCGCCAGTTCGACGGCGCACAGCACAGCCTGCTCATCGTGATGCAGGACCAGCGAGAGGATCTCGACCATCTCCCTGTCGCCGCCGTGGCGCTTGAGCAGATGGCCCTGCAACCGGCGGAACGCATCGGGCATCTCGATAAAGGGCGCGCCGTTGCGCAGGGCGCCGGGCTTGCGCTGGATCACCGCCAGATAGTGCCGCCAGTCATAGATGGTCCGCCCGGGGAGATGATGGCCCCGCTCGATGATCCGCTCGTGCTCACACAGGAACCGGCCTTCAGCGACAATGGTGATCCGATCCGGGTAGATCCGCAGGCTGACTCGCTGGTTGGCGAACGAGGCCGGCACCGAGTAGCGGTTGCGTTCGAAGTTCACGAGGCAAGTCGGCGATACTCGCTTGGTGTGCTCGACGAAGCCGTCGAAGGTCCGCCCCAGCGGCATCAAGCTGGCGACCTCCAAGGCATGCACATCGGCAATGGTACCGGGCAGCACGCCATGGAGTATCTGGCTCCATTGGGTGATACAGCGTTCCTCGAGCCAGGCATTAAGTGCATCGATATCTGGGAAGCTGGGCATCGGCTGCCATAGCCGACGACGGGCATCCTGAACGTTCTTCTCGACTTGCCCCTTCTCCCAACCGGAAGCGGGATTACAGAACGCGGGCTCGAACAGGTAATGGCTGGCCAGCGCCGCAAACCGGGCGTTGATCTGCCGCGCCTTGCCCGATCCGATGCGATCAACCGCGGTCCTCATGTTATCGAAGATCCCACGCTGCGGCACCCCGCCGAGCACCCGAAAGGCGTGCGTCAGCGCATCGAACAGCATCTCGTGGGTCTGGAGCAGATAGGCCCTGACGATGAACGCCCGGCTGTGCGACAGCTTGGTATGCGCCACCTGCAACTTGGTCTGCTTGCCAGCAATGACCGCCCAGTCTTCGCTCCAGTCGAACTGGAACGCCTCCCCAGGTTGGAACACCAGCGGCACAAAGGTCCCGCGACCGCTGGTCTGGGCCTCGCGTTGCCGGTCCGCCTTCCAGGCCCGCACGAACGCCGCAACACGGTTGTAGGAACCCTCGTATCCCAAAACCAAAAGGTCAGCGTGCATCTGCTTGGCGGTACGCCGCTGCTTGCGCGACTTACCGCTCTCAATCCGCAGCCATCCCGCCAGCTTCTCGGCAAATGGGTCCAGCTTGCTCGGTCGCTCCGGCACCTTGAACCGAGGCTCAACCGTCCCGGCTCGAAGGTACTTGCGGATCGTGTTGCGCGATAGGCCAGTCCGCCGCTCTATCTCCCGGATCGGCATCCCCTCACGAAAATGCCAGCGCCGGATTACACTCAGTAACGCCATGTCGATCACTCCATCATCCCCCGACGCATCAGCCAGGGGAAAGGTCAAAACATGGGTCACTTCTCAGTGGAAATAATCGCCCCTCCCGGGTCAACTCTCAGCGGAAATCAACATTCCCAGACCTTCGGGTCCGTGCGTCCGCCAAACTTTAACCTGACAATCCCCGGTTTTCGATATATTCCCTCAAGGTTTTCCCCTCTCTTGACGCGCCCTTGGCATAGGAACGATTGGCGAGCTTTGCCTTGTAGCGCCTGGGCATGCTGTCGTTGATCAGATCGAAGATGCGCTGTTCGAAGTGCCATAGCTCGAGCCAGAACTGTTTTTTGTCTGCGCCGCGGGCCTTGCGGTGACGTTCGGCATAATATGTCACCTCCTCCTGCGCCGCGTCACGCCGTGCGATCCGCTTGTCCCAGGCGGCTTTCTCGATCTCATCGACCGGCCCTTCGGTTCGGACCTCGCCATGGCGGAGATCGATGATGACGTCGTCGGGATGGGGGATCGGAACCTGCGGCTCGATGCCGAGCCTCTCGCATCGCTCGATCTCGGCCTTCCACTTCATCTTGTAGTCGAACGCGTTTTCCAGCACCTGCATTCTCTCGCGCGCATGGCGATCCTCGACTTCGCGCACCACTTCAGCCAGCAACTTCTGCGACAGCCTGCTGCCCTTCATCGCCGATATGGCGAGCGAGCGCATGGCCGCCTGAATGGCAGGAAGCTCGATCGTACGATCGCCCTCACGGATCGTGACGGGCCGGTAGGCTTCCTCGAGGATCAGCCGATCGGTCGGCTGACCGGCGGGATCGACTGGCCTCTGCCGGTTCTTCGCGCCCTTCGGCCGCCCCTTCGGATTTCCGGAGCGGCCCTTCGCAAACCTATGCTGCGCAGGCGGGCGGCCATATCCCACCTCATAGTGCGTGGCAGGAACAATGCTGGTGCCGGCCGCCGGTCCGGTCTGTGGCTCACTCATTCAGCCGCCTCGGCAGGCGCATGCACGCGCATCTCGGCCACATCCTCAAAACAGGCATGCGTGCCCTCGAGCGTCGCGCGCTTGCCGGTGAGCTTCTCCCAGCGTCTGACGATCGTATCGCAGTAAAGCGGGTCATATTCGATAAGCCGGCCGATCCGGCCGGTCTTCTCGGCAGCGATCAGCGTGCTGCCCGACCCGCCAAAACAATCGAGCACGATCTCGCCGCGTCGCGAACAATCCCGGATTGCATCGGCAATCAGAGCGACCGGCTTGACGGTCGGATGCATCGCCAGCTCTTCCGAGCGATGGGCGCCGATCGAGCTGATCCCGGCATAATCCCAGACATTGGTGCGATAACGCCCGGTATCGCCGAGACCGAACGTATTGGTGTGTTCGGCCGTTCCCTGCTTGAACACGAAGATCAGCTCATGCTTCGAGCGATAGAAGGTGCCCATGCCGCCATTGGTCTTGTTCCAGACCACGAGGTTCTTGAGCTCGGTGAACACCTGCTCTCCCGCCTCGAGGAGATCGCGCATATGCCGCCAGTCCATGCAGACGTAGGCGATGGCGCCGTCGCGCATTACCGCCGATGCATTGCCCAGCGTTGCGACAAGAAAGGCGATGAACTGCGCGGCGCTCATCTCACCCGAACCGAATGCGAACTCCCGGTGCCGGACCGAGCCGAGCCCGCAGACATTGCCGTCGATCTTTACGTTATAGGGCGGGTCGGTGAACACGAGATCGGCGCTGTCATCGCCGAGCAGGGCGGTAAAATCATCCCGCACCCGCGCATCGCCGCATAGCAGCCGATGGCGTCCCAGCATCCAGATGTCACCGCGGCGGGTAACCGGTTCGCCGTGAAGCACCGGAACCTCGTCCTCGGGCATCTCGGCCCGGTCGGGATCGGCATCGCTGTGCTCGTCGAGCACGAGGTCGACCTCAGCCAGACTGAACCCGGTCAGTTCGACATCGAAGTCCACGTCAACGAGCGCCTGAAGTTCGATCGCCAGTATCTCGCGATCCCACCCGGCATTCAGGGCAAGCTTGTTGTCCGCCAGGATATAGGCCTGCCGCTCCCTGTCGGACAGGTGCGACAGCGCAATCGTCGGCACCGTCGTCCAGCCAAGCTGTCTGGCCGCTTCGACCCGGCCATGCCCGGCAATGATCTCATTGTCGTCGGAGATCAGCACCGGGTTGTTGAACCCGAAGCGGCTGATGCTGGCGGCGATCTGCTTGACCTGTTTCTTCGAATGGGTCCGCGCGTTGCGGGCATAGGGGCGCAGCGCGCTGATCGGGCGTTCGGTGATCTGGGTGAGGGACATGGCGTGACTCCAAAAACAATCTCGTAATACTACATTGAACGCTCGACATTGTCAATAGGCGTGGTATGATAACGCACCACTGGATTGAACGGTGGCGGATGATGAAAATGGTGATGATATGAGTGTTGGTGAACGCCTCCATGAACTGCGCATCCGGAACGGCCTGTCGCTTCAGGATGTCGCTACCCGGGTCGGCCTTTCGAAGGCGCATGTCTGGAACCTTGAGAAGGGCATATCGGACAACCCCACGGTCGAGGTCCTCACGAAGCTGGCCGACCTGTTCAGGGTCCGGATTGCCGATCTCGTCGGAGAGAATCCCCATTCGGCCGATGAGGCCCCCGAAATGGTTGCCATGTTCCGCGATCTCAAACGTCTCGACGACCGCGATCGCGAGACGATCCGGGTGCTGATCGAGCAGATGCGGCGTCCCAGGGTCGTGCCGATCGAAGAGCGCGCGGCCTGATCCGGATGGGAGAGCAGGTAATGCACGGAATGGACTGGACTGTGCCGGCTTCCTGAGCATTGCTGTTCTCGCCCGGCGAGCCGGGCTCGTGGTGGTAGCGGCGCGAGGATGTCCCTCGCGTCCCTGCAGGAGAACCACCATGAGCGAACATGAAGCCAAAACGCGGCAGCGCCGCATGGCGCGCATGCCTCTGGCCGGCACACCAGCCGGGGCAGGCGCCAGGACCCCCTCAAAGCTCGACCGGATCGAAGCCCTTCTGCTGGCGGAAGGCGGCGCGACCATCGCCGGGATGATGGAGGCGACCGGTTGGCAGCCGCATTCGGTGCGCGGCGCGATGGCCGGCGCGCTCAAAAAGCGCGGCCTCGTCATTACCTCCGAGAAGATCGACGGCCTTCGCCGCTACCGCGCGGTGCGCCCATGAACGCGCCGGAGAAGCTCACCGCCACCATCGACGGGATCGGACGACTCGACCTCGAGGGCCTGCGCGCACTCTGGGAGCGGCACTATGGCACACCACCGGCCCTGCGCTCGGTGCCGCTTGTGCGCATGCTGCTGGCCTGGCGGCTGCAGGCTGACCATCATGGCCGGCTCGATCCGGAGACCCGGCGTGCGCTGGCCCGCAAGGGCCCGGTCAAAGCCGAAGGTCTCGATCTCGGGATAGGCGCCCGGCTGACCCGGCGCTGGAAAGGCCGTGAGGTCGAGGTCATCGTCGAGGCAGATGGCTTTCGCTACGAGGACCGGATTTATCCGAGCTTGTCGGCCGCCGCGACCGCGATTGCCGGCACGCGCTGGAACGGCCCGCGCTTCTTCGGCCTGCGCGATCCGTCATGAGCCGCAAACTGCGCTGCGCCATCTATACGCGCAAGAGTTCCGACGAGGGGCTCGATCAGGCGTTCAACAGCCTCGATGCCCAGCGCGAGGCCGGCGAGGCCTATGTGAAGAGTCAGGCGTCGGAAGGCTGGCGGACCGTGGCCACCCGTTATGACGATGGCGGTTATTCCGGGGGCAGCATGGAACGCCCCGCACTCCAGCGTCTGCTCGCCGATGTCGATGCCGGGCTCATCGATGTCGTGGTGGTCTACAAGATCGACCGCCTGACCCGCAGCCTTGCCGACTTTGCCCGCATCGTCGAGCGCTTCGACGCCCGCGAGGTCAGCTTCGTCAGCGTGACCCAGGCGTTCAACACCACCTCGTCGATGGGCCGCCTCACGCTCAACGTGCTGCTGTCCTTCGCCCAGTTCGAGCGCGAGGTGACCGGCGAGCGCATCCGCGACAAGATCGCTGCATCGAAAGCAAAGGGCATGTGGATGGGCGGCGTACCACCGCTCGGCTATGATCTGCCCGCGCCGGGCAGCCGGATATTGCAGGTGAATGAGGCCGAAGCCCGGCAGGTCCGCACCATCTTCTCGCGCTATCTCGACCTCGGTTCGGTACACCGCCTGCAGCAGGAACTCGAATCTGCCGGTGTGCGCTCGAAGCAGCGCATAACAGCGAGCGGCAGAACAATGGGCGGTGTGGTCCTGAGCCGCGGCGCGCTGTTCCACATGTTGCGCAACCGCATTTACCTCGGCGAGATCCCGCATAAGGGCCAGACCCATCCGGGGCAGCACGCGGCGATCATCGAACCGGCGCTGTTCGATGCCGTGCAGGCAAGGCTTGGCGAGGGCCGCCGGTCATTCTCAGGCAAACGCCGGGTTGCCGGCGCTCTCCTCACCGGACGAATCGTCGATACCGAAGGTGAAGTGATGTCACCGGCTTTCTCCTATGGCCGCGGTGGCCGGGTCTATCGCTATTATGTCTCAACCTCGCTGCAGAAGGGCAGGCACGCCAGCGACGACACCATTTTGCGGCGTGTTCCGGCAAAAGCCATCGAAGACCTCGTCACGGCAGCGCTTGAACGGTGGCTGCCCGGACACGCTGACCCGGTTCGTGAACTGCGCCACGTCGAGATCGGTCGCGAGCGACTGCTGCTGACGATGCCTGCCGCCACCGCGCGTCTCGCCGCACGTCACCTTGCCGATGGAGAGGGTCTTGTATCCGACGGGAATGGCGCGGGCACCATCGCCATCCCGGTCCATCTGCCCCTGCGCGGCGGCACCGCGAAGATCGCAGCCGGCCTGCCCGGCAAGGCCCAGCCCGACCCCGTGCTGATCGCGGCCCTGCGCAAGGCGCATGCCATGCTCGTCTGGCCAGGGGCTCTGCCTTCGCTCGAAGCCGCACCCGCTTCGGCCTATGATCGCCGGATCCTGCGCCTTGCTCTTCTCGCGCCCGACATCCAGCGCGACATCCTCGCCGGGCGTCAGCCAGCCCGGTTCAATCTCGCCTTCTTCATGAGCCGCGATATCCCTTTGGAATGGCGCGCACAGCGTCAGTCACTGGGCTGGAAGACCGCTCCCTGTTAAGCGACCGGCAATTGCCTGTTATGCGTTGCCATATACCCTGTTCGGGCTGCGCGAATTCCCTGTTACGATCATAACAGGGAAATGCGGCCTACGCTCCATCAAGTCACTGCATTATCAGGATAATTTAAAGCGCCCGCAGCCCGGATCTCCGGATTTTCCCTGTTATTGCCCCGATATTTTGATTTTTTCCCTGTTAATCAGGCCAAAACAGGGAAAACCGCACCGATTATGATCCCTGCGGAGACGGCGCCTGATAACGCCCGCCGGTTGACGCGAAGACAGGCCAGATCAGGCCGCACTGGTACGGATTACCCCACCGCAAACCGGCCTGTGAGGCCGCATTGCGCGTGACCCATGTCATGTGGAGACCAGTGATGGGGGTGGGTGGCGGAGAGGGTGGGATTCGAACCCACGGTACGGTTGCCCGTACACCGCATTTCGAGTGCGGCGCATTCGACCTCTCTGCCACCTCTCCGCTAAGCCAGGTGCGACGCCCCGAGAGGCATGGTCGTTTGGAAGCGCGCGGTTAGCCGATGGCTCGGCGCTTGCCAAGCCCCCTCTTGTACAAAATGAGGATGGCCGACCTCCTCGCCTTGTTTCGCGTGTGCGGTAAATTATATTGGGTACTGTAATGAACCGCTCGACATTCTTTTCACAGCAAGCTGGCCGCATGGTCGATGCGCCGTTGCAGACGCGTGCGCGTTTCGCCATCGGCGATGTGGTGCGCCATCGCCAGTTCGGGTTTCGCGGCGTGATTTTCGATATCGATCCGGTCTTTGCCAACAGCGAGGAATGGTACGAAGCGATTCCGCAGGATATGCGGCCGCGCCGCGACCAGCCGTTCTATCACCTGCTCGCAGAAAACGAGGATTCGTCCTATGTCGCCTATGTCAGCCAGCAGAATCTGCTGGGAGACAGCGAAGGCGGACCGGTGGATCACCCCTCGCTCCCGCAAATTTTCGACGATTTCGCGGACGGGCGCTATCGCCTGCGCCGCAGCCTTAGCCACTGATCACCCAAAACGGGCGGCGGCATTGCATTGCGGGCAGACAATCAGCTTTTCAGCTTCCACCCGGCCCGCAGCAGGCAGTAGGTGAGCAGGCCCAGTGCAAGATTGAAAAGGCCCAGTCCGGCAGCCGCCCACCACACGGCCGCATGCCCTTCGCCGATGTCGCTGCTGCCGAGGAAGCCATAGCGAAACCCCGAGATGACGTAGAAGAAGGGATTGCCCAAGCTTACGATCCGGAAAGACGGCGCCAGATTGTGAATGGTGTAGAATGTGCCCGAAAGCAGCGAAAGCGGCGCGATCACGAAATTGGTGATCGCGGCGGCATGATCGAACTTTTCGGCCCATAGCGAAGTCAGCAGGCCGAGAAGCGAAAGCATGATCGCACCCATCAGGCCGAACCAGATGATCGCCCAGGCATGGGCGACGCCCAGATTCACCCCCGGCCACAGCCAGATCGCAGCCGCCACAGCCCCACCCACGGCAATCGCCCGGGTGGTCGCAGCCGCAACGATTCCCGTCATCAATTCGCCTTCGCTCAATGGCGGCATCAGATAATCGATGATTGTGCCCTGAATTTTGCCGACCAGAAGCGAAAAACTGGAATTGGCGAAGGCATTCTGCATCATGCCCATGGCGATCAACCCGGGCGCGATGAAGCTGGCGAAAGGCACGCCCAGCACCATCCGCCCTTCCCGCCCGAGCGCGACCGTGAAAATCACCAGAAAGAGCAGAGTCGTAACCGCCGGAGCCCAGATTGTCTGGGTCTGCACCTTGAGAAACCGGCGAACCTCCTTAATATAAAGAGTCCACAGCCCACCCCGGTTGATACCATGAATCAACGGCTCGCCCTGAGGCGGGAAGCGCCGTTGGGTATGAGCGGGTCCGGTGGGAATTACTTCTATCTCTCGGGCTTGATCGGCCATGCCTGGGCGACTATCGGCTAGCAGTGCGGCTGGCAAGCGGCATTCTATCCCGCGATGGCGGGACGCGCGACCGGATTTGAGGAATAGGAACGTCAATGAGCTGGACCGAGGAACGGATCGCAACGCTGACCAAGATGTGGGAAGGCGGTGCAACGGCAAGCCAGATCGCCGAGGAACTGGGCGGAGTCAGCCGCAATGCGGTGATCGGCAAAGCCCATCGCCTGGGCCTGAAGGCGCGCCCTTCCCCGGTAAAGGCGGCCGAACAGCCCAAGAAAGCGAAAGCCGCTGCCCCTGCGGCCAAGAAGGCGCCGCCACCACCCACGGAAGCCCCCAAGGTAAAGGCGCCTCCGGCCCGCACGGCGCCAGCTTCTCCGGCCCCCGCTGCAGCAGTCAAGCCCACCAAGGACAAACCGGCAGCGGATGACGGCGCAGCCCGCCCCGCAACCGCCACAGGCACGCCTTCGCAGCCGCTGCCCAATGCCTCAGCCGATATGCCCAAGATTGTGTCGGTCGGCCCCGGTGGCTTCCTCCGTCAGGGCCCGGGCGATCAGCAGGCCCCTATTCCGCCTGCCCCGCCCCGTCGACTCGTGCCGGCCAAGCCGAGCCCGGAAATCGCCGACAAGACGAGCCTGCTTGATCTCAGCGATAAAGTCTGCCGCTGGCCAATGGGCCATCCGGGCGAGCCGGATTTCCATTTCTGCGGAGAGAAGGTCAACCCCGGCTATCCTTATTGCGTCGAACATTGCGGCCGTGCCTATCAGGCGCAGCTTCCGCGTGGCGCACGCCGCCCACCTCCGCCGCTGCCCTATGGCGGCCCGCGCGTCCGCTAAGCCGGAAGGGGCTTCCGCTCCTGTCCACGCCAATCTGCCACATCGCTCCGGCTGACAGTGCATCCGCCGCATAAGCTCATCATGCAGAGAGTTTATGCGGCGCTTTGCTGTGAGAGCCCTGCCCTTGCACTCCGTCACATCCCGTACAGTGGCCAGACTTCGACACCGATCCGCCCGAGTATGGATGGACAACGCGGGATTGCCCTATAAATCTGCTGGCTATGCCCGCTGGTGGAGAATCCCATGCCTCTTTCGCTTCATGCCGTTCTCGTTCCCGGCTGGCTTCAGATTCTCGGTGCATGTCGGGATTGGCTGGATAAGGCGGAAGCTTACAGCCTTGAAAACGGCTGGAATAACGCCGAACTTATCGAAGCGCGCCTTGCACCGGACATGCTTCCGCTCAGCTATCAGGTCAAAAGCTGCACGATCCATTCGATCGGCGCCATCGAAGGTGTCCGACGGGGCACCGCCATGCCCGACTGGTCGGAACCGCCTGGCAGCTTTGCCGGCTTACGCGATCAGTTGGACGAAACGATCGCCGCGCTACGCGCCCTTGATGCGCAGGCGATTGACGGGCTTATCGGGCGTCCGGTGGCCTTCACGGTCGGCTCAAGCTATCGCCTCGATTTCACCGCCGAGAATTTCCTGCTCGGTTTTACACAGCCGAACTTCTTCTTCCACGCTACCACCGCCTACGACATTCTGCGCGCGCGTGGGGTTCCGCTGGGCAAAGGCGATTTTCTGGGCGCATTGCCGGGCACCGCCTGACGCCTCTTACCAGCGTTTCGCAAACCGCCACCACTGACCAACACGCTCCCCGTTCCATAAGAAAGGCCGCCAGGTTTCCCCGGCGGCCTCCTTTTCCGCCCCGTTCGGGGCTATTTGCGGTTCGCTCAGTCGTCAGACTTGAGGAAAGCCGGCATATGATCGGGGTTGCCGTCTTCCTTGCCTTCACCACGATCGCGACGTGGGCCACGATCGCCACGGGGGCCACCACGACCGCCACGGTCGCCGTCACGGCGCGGACGACGATCGCCGCGGTCGCCACGATCACCGCGCGGTTCACGCGGTTCGCGCGGCGGACGGGTGTCTTCCAGCTCTTCGCCGGTTTCCTGATCGACCACGCGCATCGACAGGCGGACCTTGCCACGATTGTCGATTTCGAGAACCTTGACTTTGACCTCCTGGCCTTCCTTGACAACGTCCGTCGGCTTTTCGACGCGTTCGTTCCGCATTTCGGACACATGGACGAGACCGTCCTTGCCGCCCATGAAGTTCACGAAAGCGCCGAAATCGACGATGTTGACGACTTTGCCGTTGTAGATCTTGCCGACTTCGGCTTCCTCGACGATGCCTTGAATCCACTTCTTGGCGGCTTCGATCTGGTTGACGTCGGACGAGCTAATCTTGATCACGCCTTCATCGTCGATATCGACCTTGGCACCGGTTTCAGCGACGATCTCACGGATCACCTTGCCGCCCGTGCCGATCACGTCACGGATCTTCGACTTGTCGATCTGGATCGTTTCGATGCGCGGGGCATGGGCCGACAATTCGGTGCGGGCTGAACCCAGCGCCTTGGTCATCTCGCCCAGGATATGCGCACGGCCTTCCTTGGCCTGCGCCAGCGCCTGCTTCATGATCGCTTCGGTGATCCCGGCAACCTTGATGTCCATCTGCAGGCTGGTGATGCCCGCTTCGGTCCCGGCCACCTTGAAGTCCATGTCGCCCAGGTGATCTTCATCACCAAGGATGTCGGACAGCACGGTGAATTCGTCACCTTCGAGGATCAGGCCCATGGCGATGCCGGAAACCGGACGTTCGATGGGAACGCCCGCATCCATCATCGAGAGACAGCCCCCGCACACGGTCGCCATCGAGGACGAACCGTTCGATTCGGTGATATCGGACAGCACGCGGATCGTGTAGGGGAAATCTTCCTTGCTCGGCAGCACGGGGTGCAGCGCACGCCATGCCAGCTTGCCATGGCCCACTTCACGGCGGCCCGGCGCACCGAAACGGCCGACTTCACCGACCGAATAGGGCGGGAAGTTGTAGTGCAGCATGAAGCGCGAGTAGCTCAGACCATCGAGGCCGTCGATCATCTGCTCGGAATCCTTGGTGCCGAGCGTGGTGGTGCAGATCGCCTGCGTTTCGCCGCGGGTGAACAGCGCCGAACCGTGCGTGCGCGGCAGGAAGCCGACCATCGCTTCAATCGGGCGGACCTGCGTGGTGGTGCGGCCGTCGATACGCTGGCCATCCTTGAGGATCGCCGTGCGGACGATTTCCGCTTCCAGCTTCTTGGTCAGCTTGATCGCGGTCATCAGCGTCTGGCCATCGGCGTCGGCGAATTTCGCTTTCACCTTGTCGCGCGCGGCATTGAGCGCGTCCGAACGCTTCGACTTGTTGGTTTCCTTGTAAGCTGCGGCGATATCCTTGCCGATCAGCTTCTTGATATCGGCCTTGAGGTCGGCCGTGTTGTCCGACAGGTCGATGTTCCAGGGATCCTTGGCAGCCTTTTCCGCCAGTTCGATGATCGCGCCGATAACCTTGCGCGATTCTTCGTGAGCGAAGACGACCGCGCCGAGCATTTCGTCTTCGGTCAATTCCTTGGCTTCGGATTCGACCATCATCACCGCGTCCTGCGTGGCGGCGACGACGAGATCGAGGCGGCCTTCGGCCACTTCGGCCAGCGACGGGTTGAGCTGGTATTCGCCATCCTTGAAACCGACGCGCGCGGCGCCGATCGGGCCCATGAAGGGAACGCCCGAGATGGTGAGCGCCGCCGAAGCCGCGATCATCGCGACGATATCGGGCTCGGTTTCGCCATCATAGCTCATCACCTGGGCGATGACGTTGATTTCGTTGTAGAAGCCTTCAGGGAACAGCGGGCGCACCGGACGGTCGATCAGGCGGCTGGTCAGCGTTTCCTTTTCCGTCGCGCCGCGTTCGCGCTTGAAGAAGCCGCCCGGAATACGCCCGGCAGCGGAGAATTTTTCCTGGTAGTGAACGGTGAGTGGGAAGAAGTCCTGCCCTTCCTTCACCGACTTGGCGGCCGTCACGGCGCAGAGCACCACGGTTTCGCCATAAGTGGCCAGAACCGCGCCATCAGCCTGGCGGGCAATACGGCCGGTTTCCAGAGTGAGGGTTTTTCCGCCCCATTCCAGCGATACGGTTTTCACATCAAACATTCAGTTTTTCCTCGAACCCACGGGCCCTATTGCCGCGCGGGGTTTACTGGCCGGGTATTCCGTCCCGGTCCGGTGCGGGGCTTCATGTTGCGCCCCAGAGGCTCTCCACCGGATTGTGGAGATTGCCCTGTCTTATACATCGCAATTGCGATGCCTTACATACAAAGAGCGGCCCACCATGGGGCCGCTCCGCAAGTCTTATTTACGAAGACCCAGTTTCTGGATCAGAGCGTTGTAACGCTCCACATCCTTCTTCTTGAGATAAGCCAGAAGGCTGCGGCGCTTGTTGACCATCATCAGCAGGCCACGACGGGAATGGTTGTCCTTGTGGTGATCCTTGAAGTGTTCGGTCAGATTGCGAATCCGTTCCGTGAGGATCGCGACCTGCACTTCCGGCGAACCGGTATCGCCCGACTGGCGAGCGTTGCCCTGGATGATTTCCTGCTTCTTTTCGGCGGTAACCGACATGTCATTCACTCCGCGACATCCGAAAGATTGAACCCCCTGACGACTCGGGCTTCACCGCCCGAAAGCTCCATCAGCGCAACCGGGACCGCGCCCGATCTTGCCCAATACAGCCCATCATCCTGGGGCAATCCGGAAATGACCCGGCCCTGACGGACCGCCCGTACCGTGTCCGGATCGAGAGAAAGGGCCGGGATGTCGTCCAGCCCCGCCTCCAACGGCAGGATTACGTCTTCAAGGGCCGCGCCTCTACCGATTTCGTTGAGTTTGTCCAGTGAAATCGCCTGTTTCTCGGTAAACGGCCCGGCTTTGATCCGGCGCAACATTGTCACATGGCCGACCGCGCCAAGCGCATGCGCGATGTCCCGCGCGAGGCTTCGGATATAAGTGCCTTTGGAGACATGCGCCACCAATGTCACGGCATCGACCAGTTCGAGTGGAGCAGCGGGATCGAACGGATCGGGCCTGCCCGCGGTTTCCGCAAAAGCCGACTCCACCTCGCCAGCCCCGCCATGCGGCACGGCGAAATCGAGCGCGTGGATCGTCACCGCCCGGCTTTTCAGGGTTACATCTTCGCCCGCCCGCGCAAGATCGTATGCCCGCTGCCCGTCGACCTTGAGCGCGGAATAGGCGGGCGGCACCTGCTCGATCGGGCCGGTGAAATGCGCCAGCACCGCTGCGATGGCGGGGAAGGAGGGGAAATGTTCGCTGCGGGCGACCACCTCCCCTTCCGCATCGAGCGTATCGGTCTCGCTGCCGAACTGGATGGTGAAAGCATAGACCTTAGACGCATCGAGCATCCGCCCGCACAGCTTGGTCGCTTCGCCGATGGCAATGGCCAGCACGCCCTCCGCCAGGGGCTCGAGCGTCCCCCCATGGCCGACCTTGACCTTCTTGCCATAGCCCGCCTCACGCAGATTGCGCTTCACCGCCGCCACGGCCTGCGTCGAGCCCAGCCCCACCGGCTTGTCGAGAACGATCCAGCCATGCGGCATCACGCGGCGTTCTCCGGCCAGGCGAGCTTGCGCCCATGGGCATGGATATCGGCAGGCCAATCGTGCGTGAAATGATCGTAACCCACACAATTGCCCGCATAGAGCTCGCGGATCGCATCCTCGAAATGCGGCAGATCCCCGGCGATGGCCGACAGGAAGCGATAGGCCGCGTCCCGGCATTCCTCCTCGCTTTTGCCGCGCGCCAAGGCCCCATCGACCAGACGGCGCAAAGCGGCCGAAGCGCCGCCCCGCTGAAGATTGAGCCAATCCCAGTGGCGGGGCAGCAGCGTGACCTCACGGGCGCGAACGCCGAGCGACGGCCGCCCTCGCGTGCGCGGCGCAGGCGGCACGCGCATATCCAGATCGACCTGTTTGCCCGTGTCGTCATCGAACACCAACATATCGGAACTGCGTTCGGGCGCGGGCAATGCGGCAAGACCGGCCACCACCTCCTCAGGGTTGCCTTGGGCCACGATAGCCCCTTTGCAAAATACGGTCACACTCATGCGGTCACTCCTTGAAGGCCGCATATATAAACCCGGATAAAAACTGTCAATATATTATCCGGGTTAAATTTTAGAATGCGCCGCTCTCAACCCTTGCGCTTGGCGCGCGCTTTCTTGCTCGGCGGTCCGTCGACTTTGACGAAGCTTTCGAAGGGATATTTCTGCCCTTTCACATAGATCGCGCTGAACTTGTCGAGCGAGCCATCGGGATTCGCGTCGATACCGATGAATTCGGTGAAAGGCAGATCGCTCGCCGATCCCATCAGCTTGGCCAGATACCACTGGCCATGGCTGTCCTGGAAATAGATGCGGTCCATTCCCTGAGCGCGCCAGTCGCGCACCCCGCCGCGATTGGCGAAGGGGATCGATGCCGCTTCCTCCTGCGCCTTGGCTGCGGGAGTCGCCTGCGCATGGTCCTGCGCCGATGCGGCAAACGGCATGGCCGCTATGGCGAGTGCGGCGAGAGCGGAAATATATCTGGTGCGAAGCATAAGCCGGGTCCTTTCGTTAACCCCGCTCCCCGCGTGATCTGGGCATGCCCCCGACATCGATCAAGAGAGGCAGGATGAAAATCCGCGATCGCGAAGCATCACCGCCCGGCAACTGCCCCGGCCAGTTGCATATAGAGCCCGCTCAGCCACTCGACCGGCGGCAGCACGACTCTTTGCACGCTGCCGAGTTGAGGGAACAGCAGAGGCACGACCAGCAGCAACACGATCAACAATAGAAAACCGAACGGGCGCAGGCGGTTATACTGTTCTGCCGCGGCCCGGGGCAGAAGCCCTTCAACGATGTGGGAACCGTCGAAGGGCGGAATCGGCAACAGGTTGAACAGAGCCAGAAAGATATTCACCAGAATGAAGAATTGCAGGCTGGCCAGACCGAAGCTCAACGCCGCCTCCGGCGGAGCGGTAACCGTGCGTGCGATCAGGCCGAGAATCACAGCGCCGATGGCCGCCAGCACCAGATTGCTGCCGGGTCCCGCCGCCGCCACGGCCATCATACCGAAGCGGGGATTGCGCAGCCGCCATTTGTTCACCGGCACGGGCTTGGCCCAGCCGAACACCGGCGCCCCCGTGAGCGCCAGCATACCGGGCAGGACCACTGTGCCGATAGGATCGACATGCCGCAGCGGATTGAGCGAAAGCCGCCGCTGCTCGCTCGCCGTGGGATCACCCAGCAGCTTGGCAACGAAGCCGTGCGCAACCTCGTGGAACACGATGGCGAAGACCAGAGCCGGAATAAGCGCCAGCGCGGTGAGGAGTGTGTCGTTCATCGCTGCGGCAGATAAGCGCTCCGCGCCCGTTCGCCAAGCGGGGCCAGCGGCCTATTCTTCGCCGAGATCGCGCACAACGCGCGGATCGGACAGGAGACGCTCGATCCGGTCCGCCTCGTCGAAGCTTTCGTCAGGCCAGAACTGGATTTTGGCCGCGTATTTGAGCTTCAGCCGCTGCGCCACTTCGCGTTGGAAAAAGGCGGTGTTGGTGCGCAAGGCCTTGAGCACTTTCTCCTCGTCCGTGCCCAGCAACGGCTTCACATAGACTTTCGCCTGTCGCAAATCGGGCGACATGCGCACTTCGGTGACCGAAACCGAATGCGCCGTCAGCACATCATCATGGACCTGCTGGCGGGTCAGCAGGTCGGAAATGATGTGACGCACCTGTTCGCCCACTTTGAGCAGGCGAACGGAGCGGGTTTCGGGTGTCGAATGTTGTCGTGCCATGAATCAAACCTCTCCCCCTCCCCGAAGGGAGAGGGAATGGATCACAGAGTCCGTTCGCGTTCTTCGACTTCGAACACTTCGAGCGTATCGCCCGGCTTGATATCGTTCGTATCGGCCAGGACCACACCGCATTCGAGCCCGGCGCGCACTTCGTCCACGTCGTCCTTGAAACGGCGCAGCGAAGCGATCGTCGTCTTCGAAACGATGACATCGTTGCGGGTAAGGCGGGCATGGATGCCCTTCTTGATGTAACCATCGAGAACCAGCAGACCGGCCGCCTTGTCCTTCTTGCCCGCGGAGAAGATTTCCTTGATCTCCGCACGGCCGACGACATGTTCGATCCGTTCCGGCCCCAGTTCGCCCGCCATCTCCTTCGCGATTTCCTCGGTCAGGTGATAGATGACGTCATAGTACATCATCCGGGTCTTGTTGCGCTCGATCAGTTCGCGCGCCTTGGCATTGGGGCGAACGTTGAAGCCGATGATCGGCGCGCCCGAGGCCGAAGCCAGCGTCACGTCGCTCTCGGTGATCGCGCCCACGCCCGAATGCAGGATGCGGACCTTGATCTCGTCGTTCGAAAGGTTGTGGAGCGCGGTGTTGATCGCTTCCACCGAACCCTGCACGTCAGCTTTCACCACCAGCGGGAATTCGATGACGTTCTGCTTGTCAGCCAAGGCCGAGAACATCGTATCGATGCTGGCGGGGGCCATCGTGGTGCGCTTCTCGGTCGCCTTTTCCCTGCGGTAGGCGGAGACTTCGCGGGCGCGCTGCTCGTTTTCGACCACGGTCAGCGTATCGCCGGCCATCGGCACACCGCCAAGACCCAGAACCTCGACCGGCATGGACGGCGGAGCTTCCTTCACCTGGCGTCCCTTGTCGTCGATCATCGCGCGGACACGGCCGCTTTCGGTGCCGACAACCAGAATATCGCCCCGCTTGAGCGTGCCGCGCGTCACCAGAACGCTGGCCACCGGGCCCTTGCCCTTGTCCAGCTTGGCTTCGATCACGGTCGCTTCGGCTTCGCGGTTCGGATTGGCCTTGAGTTCGAGCAGTTCGGCCTGAAGCAGGATCTTCTCGATCAGATCTTCGAGCCCGGCTCCGGTCTTCGCCGAGACTTCCACATCCTGCACATCACCCGACATCGCTTCGACAACGATTTCGTGCTCGAGCAGGCGCTCACGCACCCGCTGCGGGTTGGCTTCGGGCTTGTCGGACTTGTTGATCGCCACGATCATCGGCACGCCAGCGGCCTTGGTATGATTGATCGCTTCCACCGTCTGGGGCATGATGCCGTCGTCGGCCGCCACCACCAGCACCACGATATCGGTGACGTTGGCACCGCGCGCACGCATTTCGGTGAAGGCCGAGTGGCCCGGCGTATCGAGGAACGTGATCAGACCGCCGTTCTTGGTCTTGATCTGATAGGCGCCGATATGCTGCGTGATGCCGCCCGCTTCGCCGCGCACCACATCGGTGCCGCGCAGCGCATCGAGCAGGCTGGTCTTGCCGTGATCGACGTGGCCCATGATCGTCACCACCGGCGGGCGCGTTTCCAGCGTCTCGTCGGCATCCACATCCACGGACGTATCGATATCGATGTCGCTTTCGCTGACGCGGGTGATGTTGTGGCCGAATTCCTCGACCAGCAGCTCCGCCGTGTCCTGGTCGATCGTCTGGTTGACGGTGACCATCATGCCCATCTTGAACAGCGCCTTGACCAGGTCCGCACCCTTTTCGGCCATGCGGTTGGCCAGTTCCTGCACCGTGATCGCTTCGGGCACGACGACATCGCGCACCTGCTTTTCACGCTGCTGCTGATGGCCGGAGAAATGGGCCCGGCGTTCCTTTTCACGCGCACGCTTGAGCGCGGCGAGCGAACGCGCCCGGGCGCCTTCATCCTCGTTCAGCGCGCGGTTGACCGTCAGCTTGCCGCCCCGGCGGCGGTCGTCCACGGTCTTTTCACGGGTCGCCTTGCGATCGTCCTTCTTAGCGCGATCCGGGCGGGGCTTGACTTCCGGCCGGGCCACGGGCGTGAACTTGCGCGGTGCCGGAGCGGGCGTGCCGCTTGCATCGGCAGCAGCCTTGTCTTCCCCATCGGCAGCGGCGGTATCGGCAGGCTTCGCCTCCATCGCGGTTTCGACCGGCGCTTCCGGTTGCGAATCAGCGGCAGGCGCGGCTTCTTCGGCCGGAGCGCTGGCAGCGGTCTGCTCCGCCTTGCGGGCGGCTGCAGCCTCTTCCTCGGCCCGGCGTTTTTCCTCGGCGCGGCGCTTTTCTTCTTCAATCGCGCGCAGACGCTCTTCCTCTTCGCGGCGATTGGCCTCCTCCAGCGCGCTAAGCCGTGCCTCTTCGGCTTCGCGCAGCAGGCGGGCCTGCATTTCCTGACGGCTTTCGTGCGTCTTCGGCGGCGCTGCCGGCTTGGGCGCGGTGGGAGCAGGCGCGACCTTGGCCGCAGGGGCCGGAGCCGGTGCGGGGGTGGGCGCAGGCGCGGTAGCGGGCGGCGGAGGCGCAACCGCTTCCTTCGCCTCGGGCGCGGCTCCGGGCTTGACGATCTTGCGACGCTTCACTTCCACGACCACCTTGTTGGTGCGGCCGTGGCTGAAAGTCTGCTTGACCTCTCCCGCCTCGACCGACCGCTTGAGGCCAAGAGGCTTGCGGCCCAGCGTCGGTTTGTTGTCGGTATCGCTCATAAAGCTCGTCTAACCCTTCGTATTCCAAATAATTCGCCGTCGCGTGTCACGCGCCAGCATTCGTCCATTCGCCGGTATCGTCTGCGGCTGCGCCATCCGCCCCGATGAAATGCAGCAAGCGCCGCAGCGGTAAGGCTACCCTTTCAGCCGAATTGTCTTCGGCCAATGCCAGATGGACGACATTATCGCGGCCCAATGCCACAGACAGCGCCGCCCGGTCCAGTGGCAAGCGTATGCCCCCCATACCGGACCCTTCGGCATCCATGCCCACACGCCAGGCCTGATCGAGCTTTCGCGTGCCGTCTTCCGCCGCATCCGCCGCATGGGCCAGCCATGCGACGCCGCCCATCCGGGCCTGCTCAGCGATGCGATCAGTTCCCAAGATAAGCTTTCCCGCCCGCATTTCGAGACCCAGACGGTCGAGAAATGCGCGCGTCAACGCCTGTTCCACCATGCCGGGCAGGGATTCGGCGATTTCCATCCGCGCGCCTTTGAAAGCCCGCGCCAGAGCGCCCTTGAGCTTGCCGTTGGCGAGCGCGGCAGAAAGAGCATCGCGCGTGACGCCGATCCAGGCTCCCCGCCCCGGCGCACGCGCCAAGGCATCGGGCAGCACGTACGAAGTGCCGTCCGGACCTTCCGGGGAAATGGCCAGCCGCACCAGCGCATCCCGCGGGGCGTTGTCTCCCGTCAGGATGCAGCGGCGCTCAGGCCCGCTTGCGCGAGCCTTGCGGCCTTCAGCGATGTCTGGGCTTAGCGCCTCATTGTGAGGATTCCGCATCAGCGGCCTCCTCGTTTGCAGGCCCGTCGTTCACCGGTTCGTCATCGAACCAGTGCGCACGCGCGGCCATGATGATTTCGTTGCCTTGTTCTTCGCTCAATCCATAGACCGCGAGCACGCCGCCCTTGTCTTCCGTGCGGCCGCTGCGGCGCGGCGCCGGGGCGTTGTCGCGGCGGCGCGGCGCTTCGCGCTTCTTGGCGATCAGTTCGTCGGTGGCGAGATCGGCCAGTTCGTCGAGCGTCTTGATCCCGGCCTTGCCCAGCGTGACCAGCATGGCTTCGGTCAGATGCGGCATTTCGGCCAGCGCATCCTCGACCCCGAGGGCGCGCCGTTCTTCGCGCGCGGCTTCTTCCCGCCGTTCCAGCGCTTCGATCGCACGGCTCTGCAGTTCTTCGGCCAGTTCCTCGTCGAAACCTTCGATCCCGGCCAGTTCGTCCATCGCCACATAGGCAACTTCCTCCAGCTCGGCGAAGCCTTCGGCGACCAGCAACTGCGAGAGCGTTTCGTCAACGTCGAGTTCTTCCTCGAACATCTTCGAACGTTCGGCGAATTCCTTCTGGCGCTTCTCGCTCGCTTCCGCCTCGGTCATGATATCGATCGCTGCGTTGGTCAGCGAGGAAGCGAGGCGCACGTTCTGGCCACGGCGACCGATGGCCAGCGAAAGCTGGTCATCAGGCACCACCACTTCGATGCGGCTTTCTTCCTCGTCGATCACCACGCGGCTGACAGTGGCGGGCTGGAGCGCATTGACGACGAACGTCGCGGTGTCTTCGCTCCAGGGGATGATGTCGATCTTTTCGCCCTGTAGTTCCTGCACCACCGCCTGAACGCGGCTGCCCTTCATGCCGACGCAGGCGCCGACCGGATCGATCGAGCTGTCATGGCTGATCACGCCGATCTTGGCGCGGCTGCCCGGATCGCGGGCGGCGGCCTTGATCTCGATGATGCCATCGTAGATTTCGGGCACTTCCTGCGCGAACAGCTTCTTCATGAATTCGGGATGCGCGCGGGACAGGAAAATCTGCGGGCCGCGATTGTTGCGTTCCACTTTCAGGATCAGCGCGCGGACACGTTCGCCAACACGGGCCGCTTCGCGCGGAATCTGCTGATCGCGGCGGATCACGCCTTCGGCGCGGCCGAGATTGACGATCACATGGCCGAATTCGACCGACTTGATCACGCCGGTGACGACTTCGCCCGCGCGATCCTTGAATTCCTCGTACTGGCGCTCACGCTCGGCATCGCGGACCTTCTGGAAGATCACCTGCTTGGCGGACTGCGCATCGATGCGGCCAAGATCGACCGGCGGCAGCGGATCGACGATGAAATCGCCCACTTTCGCGCCCGGCTGGAGCTTTTCGGCCTGCTTGAGATCGACCTGCTTGAAGTAGTCTTCCACTTCCTCGACCACTTCGACCACACGCCACAGGCGCAGATCGCCCGTCTGCGGATCGAGCTTGGCGCGAATGTCGTTTTCCGCGCCATAACGGTTGCGCGCGGATTTCTGGATCGCCTCTTCCATCGCTTCGATGACGATCGACTTGTCGATCATCTTCTCGCTGGCAACGGAGTTCGCAATTGCGAGCAGCTCTGCCTTGTTGGCGGAAATCGCACTGGCCATGGGTCTTCAGCCTTCCTCTTCTTCGAGAATCTCGTCCGCGCCACTGGAGTCGAGCGGGCGGGTCGCAGCAATCAGGCGGTCGGTCAAGACCAGCTTCGCCGCATGAATGTGGGCAAACGGGAACGACACCGCCCCCTTCTTGCGATCTTCCATAGTGATCACATCATTTTCGACACCGGTAAGATCGCCCCGGAAATCGCGCTGCCCATCGAGCTTTTCGGACAGGCTGATCTTTGCCTCATGCCCGGCCCAGTCGGCAAAATCCTTGATCCGGGTGAGCGGCCGGTCAATCCCCGGCGAACTGACTTCGAGGCGATAGGCCCCCGCGATCAGCACTTCGCCCTGTTCTTCCAGCGCATCGATCACATCCGACACGCGGCGCGAAAGTTCGGCGCACTGCTCGATCACCAACTGGCCGGTGGCCGGATCTTCCGCCATGATCTGCAAGGCGGGTTCATCCCCGGCCTCGGAGCCCAGCATTTTCACACGCACGAGTTCGAAGCCCAGGGCTTTCACCTCGGGTTCCACCACTTCCGTAATGCGCGCAATATCGGCCATCGCCACTCCAAAATACTTGCCGAACATGACAGCAACGCGGTTTCGCGCCCGGTCCCAGTCGGGGCCAGCGTCCAAACCTTGTCTCGACAATGTCGGGATGGCGCGCAGATAAGCCCATTGCAGGCAATTTGCAAGTTCTTTCGCCCGGGAGGCCACAGGCGCCCGGCCCTATCGCCTCTTTGCCCGCTCCCGATTTGCCGCTAAGGCCCCGCGCCATGCGCTCTCTCGACGATATCCGCGAAGAATATGAATTCCTCGAAGGCGATGAACGGTATCGCCTGCTGATCGATCTCGGCCGCGATCTGGAGCTGATGCCCGATGCACTGAAGACCGACGCCACGCTGGTGCGCGGCTGCTCCGCCGCCGTGTGGATCTACCCCACGCAGGAAGGGGAACGGCTGCATTTCCTCGCCGATTCGAACGCGGCTATCACCAAGGGAATCGTGGCGCTGGTGCTGGCCGCCGTGCAGGATCGCCCGGCGGCGGAAGTCGCGGCGATGGATATCACCGCCGCGCTCGAACCGTTCGACCTGCGCAATCAGCTTTCTTCCAATCGCACGCAGGGCGTGCCCAACATGATCGCGCTGATCCGCGAAACCGCCCGGCGCATCGCCGCAGGCTGAACGCCAGCCTAACACAGGCCCGTTTCCGCGACACTTTGGTACAAAACGCGACGCTCAAACGCATTTTCCGATGCTAGATCAAAGGCATCGGCATTCCCCGCCGAGCAAGACCAAGGCACGGCCCCTGCAACGGCCATGCCAGAGGAGTGAAACCCATGCGTAAGTTCCTTGTCGCCGCCCCGCTCGCTCTCGCCACCGCTGCCGTGCTCGCCACACCCGCTTCGGCCGCGCCGGGCTCCTACAACAGCGCCCAGATCAGCCGCGAAATCAACCAGCTCGATTCCCGGATCGACCGGGCCCAGGCGCGCCGGGCCATTTCGCCCCGCGAAGCGAACCAGCTTCACCGCGAAGTCCGCCAGATCAAGGATCTGCGGGCGCATTATGCCCGTGGCGGTTTCACCCGGGCGGAACTGCGCACGCTCAACGTCCGGATCGACAATGTGGAGCGGAAACTGCGGGCGGAACGCAACGATCGCAACAACCGCCCCGGCCGCAATCCCTATCGCCGCTGATCGGGCCGATTAAAAGCGATAACCCCCTTGTCTTGCGGGGTCGGCGCGCCTAGCTGCCAGCTATGGCTAGCAGACCCCGCACTCTCTACGAAAAGATCTGGGATGCCCATGTCGTGGAATCGCGCGACGATGGCACCTCGATCATCTATATCGACCGTCATCTCGTCCATGAGGTGACGAGCCCGCAGGCATTCGAAGCCTTGCGGATGAGCGGCCGCAAGGTCCGCCGTCCCGAGCTTACGCTGGCCGTGCCGGATCACAACCTGCCCACCACCGCGCGGCTTGACGAAGCGGGCAACCGCCTGCCCATCGCCGACAAGGAAAGCGCGCAGCAACTCGCCGCGCTGGAGCGGAACGCACCCGAATTCGGCGTGCGCTACATCGGCGCGACCGATGCCGAACAGGGCATCGTCCACGTGGTCGGCCCGGAACAAGGCTTCTCTCTGCCCGGCGCGACCATCGTTTGCGGCGACAGCCACACCGCCTGCCACGGCGGCATCGGCGCGCTGGCTTTCGGCATCGGCACGTCCGAGGTCGAACACGTGCTGGCCACGCAGACGCTGCTGCTCAAGCGCTCGAAGACCATGGAAGTCATGGTCGACGGCGATCTCGGCCCCGGCGTGACGCCGAAGGACCTGATCCTGCACATCATCGGCGTGATCGGCACCGCCGGCGGCACCGGCTACGTGATCGAGTATCGCGGCAAGGTGTTCGAGGAAATGAGCATCGAAGGCCGGCTGACCGTGTGCAACATGTCCATCGAAGGCGGCGCCCGTGCAGGCCTCGTCGCGCCGGACGACAAGACGTTCGCCTATCTCCAGGGCCGTCCCTACGCGCCCAAGGGCGCGGACTGGGACAAGGCGCTGGCGTGGTGGAAAACGCTCCGCACCGACGATGGCGCGACGTTCGACAAGAGCGTGCGGATCGATGCCGCCGATGTGCAGCCGACCGTCACCTGGGGCACCAGCCCCGAAGACGTGGTGCCGATCGGCGGCGTGGTTCCGGCGCCCGAAAGCTTCGCCGACCCGTCCAAGCGGGACGCGGCGCGGGCCAGCCTCGATTACATGGGGCTGGAACCGGGCCAGAAGATGAGCGAAGTCGAAGTGCAGAACATCTTCATCGGCAGTTGCACCAACAGCCGCATCGAAGACCTGCGCGCCGCTGCCGCCGTGCTCAAGGGGCGCAAGAAAGCCGCCAATGTCAAATGGGCGATCGTGGTGCCGGGTTCGGGCTTGGTGAAGCGCCAGGCGGAAGCCGAGGGGCTCGACCGGATTTTCATCGACGCCGGGCTCGAATGGCGCGAACCGGGCTGTTCCGCATGCCTGGGCATGAACCCGGACAAGGTTCCGGCGGGTGAACGCTGCGCTTCGACCAGCAACCGCAATTTCGTAGGCCGCCAGGGCCCCGGCAGCCGCACGCATCTCGTCTCTCCTGCGATGGCGGCCGCCGCGGCCGTCACCGGCAAGCTGACCGATGTGCGCGAATTGATAGGGTGATGCGATGAGCAAGAAGAGCGACAAGAACTGGACCGGCCCGGCAGCGATTGCCGGGGCCGCTATCGGCTCGGCCGCGGTGGCCGCGGCGTTGCTGTTCTCCAGGTCCCGCAAGGACAAGAACAAGGGCAAGCCCACATCGCAGCCGCACACCCCCACGGGCGAAAAGCCGGAGACCGATTGATGCAGCCTGTCCATGAAGTTAGCGGCCCCGCCATTCCGTTCGGCCGCAAGAATATCGATACGGACATCATCATCCCGGCGCACTGGCTGAAGACCATCAGCCGCGAAGGGCTAGGGCGCGGCGCGTTCGAAGCGTTGCGCGCCGATCCGGACAACATCTTCGATCAGGATGCCTACAAAGGCGCGCCGATCCTGATTGCGGGCGACAATTTCGGCTGCGGTTCCAGCCGCGAACACGCCGCCTGGGCCCTGCTCGACATGGGCATCAAGGCCGTGATCGCCCCCAGCTTTTCCGATATCTTTTCTGGCAACGCGTTCAAAAACGGCATTCTGACTGTCGTTCTGCCGCAGGAACAGGTCGATCGCCTGCTGGAAGTGGCGCAGACCGATCCGCTGACGATCGATCTCGAAGCGCAGACCGTGACCAGCCCGTTCCAGGACCGATTCTCGTTCGAAATCGATCCGTTCCGCAAGCATTGCCTGCTGAACGGGCTGGACGAAGTGGGCCTGACGCTGGCCCGCGACGCGGCGATTGCCGATTACGAAAGCCAGCAGGCGGTGGACATGCCATGGTTCGCCAAGGGCACCGCCCTCGCCGCTGCCTGATCCGCACACACCGATTCCGCAGACACCCCATCGCGATTTACTCATCAAGGGACCGACATGACCGACTTCAATGACCGCGAACGCGCAGAAGAAGCCAAGTTCGCACTGGACGAAGAAACCGCCTTCCGCGTGGCCGCCCGCCGCAACCGGCTGTTCGGCCAGTGGGCCGCCGAAAAGATGGGCCTGACCGTGGAAGAAACCGATGCCTATGCCAAATCGGTGGTCCAGGCCGATTTCGAGGAAGCCGGCGATGAAGACGTGATCCGCAAGGTTCTGGGCGATCTGACCAGCGCCGGGATCGAGATCGACGAAGCCGCCGTGCGCGATGCGCTGGCGGAAAAATCGATCGAGGCCCGCCGCCAGCTTATCGGCAAAGTCTGAACGCACAGGAAGGACCAGCCCCATGCCGATGGCCGCCGACGACATTGCCGCCATGATCAAGGCCGCCCTGCCCGATGCAGTGGTCGAGATCACCGATCTGGCCGGTGACGGCGATCATTATGCCGCGCGCGTGACTTCGGCCGCCTTTGCCGGAAAAAGCCGTATCCAGCAGCACAAGCTGGTTTACGAAGCGCTGGGCGGCAATATGGGCGGAACGCTCCACGCCTTGCAACTGACGACCGCCATCCCCAATTGAGCGGGACAGGCCAGTACCGCCTTTCACGCTCCATCACAGGGCCAAACCCATGTCTGACACCAATTCCCGTATTGCCGAAATCGTGAACGCGAACGATGTCGTTCTGTTCATGAAGGGCACCCCGCTGTTTCCGCAGTGTGGCTTTTCCAGCCGCGCGGTTGCCATTCTCGAACATTGCGGCGTGGAATTCGCCAGTGTCGACGTGCTGCAGGACATGGATATCCGCCAGGGCATCAAGACCTATTCGGAATGGCCGACCATTCCCCAGCTCTATGTGAAGGGCGAATTCGTCGGCGGCAGCGACATCATGATGGAAATGTACGAAGCGGGCGAACTGCAACAGCTCATGCACGACAATCAGGTCAAGCCCGCCTCCGACTGAACCGCTTTCCGGTAAAAGCAGACGGGCCTGCCGCCTTCGCGCGGCGGGCCCGTTTGCTGTTTGCGCACGAACGATACCACCCGGAAAACCGGCAACTATTCCGACAGAAGCGGCGCTGCCCTCTTGGCAATCCGCCGCGCGCTCCCCACTGTCAGGCACATGACTTTCGAAACCGATCCCCAAAGCGCCATCAACGCACGTCCTGCTGCCACGGTGATCGTTTTCCGCCGCTGCCCCGATGGCGGCGCCCCGCAGATTCTGATGCTGATCCGGTCGCAAACGATGTCGTTCGTTGCCGGTGCGGCGGTCTTCCCCGGCGGCAAAGTCGATCCCGCCGATTTCGAGCTTGCCGCGCGCATCCCCGGCCTGCCCGATCGGGAAGAAGCCGCGCACCGCATCGCCGGTATCCGCGAAACACTGGAAGAAGCGGGCCTTGCCATCGGCCTGACCGCGCCCGTCAGCGCGCAGGATGCCGCCGCGGCACGCCTGATGTTGCACGATGGGCAGCCGCTGGATGGCGTTCTGGCCCATTTCGGCTGGTCGCTCGATCTCGAAGCGCTGGTGCCGTTCGCCCGCTGGATGCCGCATTTCAAGCGGGGGCCGATTTTCGACACGCGCTTCTACCTTGCCGATCTGGGCACCGGCGCGGTCGATATTGCGGTGGACGGGACGGAGAACACCCGCCTGTTCTGGACCACCGCCAGCAACGCACTGACCATGGCCGACAGCGGCGAAATCCGGGCGATCTTCCCCACCCGCCGCAATCTGGAACGGCTGGCGCAATTCGCCGATTTCGCCGACGCGCGCGCGCATGCCACGGCCATTCCGGTGCGCACCGTCACCCCCTGGATTGCCGAGCGGGATGGGGAGAAATTCCTCCGGATTCGGGAAGACCACGGCTACCCTGTGTGCTGGGGCAGGCTTTCCGAAGCGGCGGGCTGACGCGCGAGGCGCACCATCAGCAAGTGGACACGGTCGCCTTGGGCGAGGGATTGAAAATCCCCGTGCCCGACAGATCACGATCATCGCGCACATACATCGCCGCATACTTGCGGATCGTGTAATCGCCGAACGTCCACCGGCCGCCGATCAGCGGCTGATATTGGTACACCACCTCCGCCACCATGATCGCCGCCCCGGGCTCCGCCGTAACTCTCTCGTCAGCGGGCCCCATTCCGGGAAACGTCTTCCCCGTCTTGCCATCGCCCTCTACGCCATAGCTGGATTGGTATGCGGTCATTACCCCCTGGCAACGCTGCCAGTGTATCCACTGCCCGCCCGCCGCATTGGTTTCGAGGCTGGACAGGAACAGGCGGCCATTCTGCATCAGGTTCAGATCGGTGCCCTGCAATTCGGCCGCCTTGAAGGCTTCGTTCACATCGTATTCGCGAACCTGCGGAGCACCGCCGATCGTCTGCTGCTTGAGCCGCGAGGCGTTGTCCGCCAATGAAATCGCGATCTGGTTGACCCGCATGTGCGTGACGGTCAGATTGGCGATTTCCAGCCCTCCCACAAACAGCATAATCAGGATCGGCAACGCCAAGGCGAATTCGATGATTACCGCCGCCCGCGTGTCACGGGCGAGCGCGCGGCGAAAGGCCGAAGGGCGGGCGGCGGTCATTTCGGGCATATCTGTTTCACCGTGCGATCGGCCTGCGTTGCAAACGGCTGGTTCATCAACGTGGTGACAGCGGTAAACCGGCGCTTCGGGTCCAGCCCGACGAAACGCGAAAGGGGGACGAGTTCATCGTAAGCCACCGTCACCCGGTACACCACGACATCGCGCGCCCCGCCCTGCCCCGATGCGCCCACATCGGCATCCCAGCGGTTGTTGCCGTTTTCGTCGTCGAAACATTCCTTGTTGTCGTAAACGCCGTTCTTGTTGGCATCGATGAAGACTTCCGGCCGGTTCACATCGCTGAACGTCTGGTAATTCTTGCGCTCGAACGTCACTTCCGCGCTGGACAGCATCCGGTGAATCTGTTGTTCCACCTTGGCATCGATCTCCGCCTGGCTGGGATGCGCCCTTTCCAGCCCCGAATCCCGGCCCGCCTGCTGCACGGCCCCGTTCACCATCGCTTTCATCCAGATATCGTACGAGAGCTGTAGCAGGCCGAGCAGCATCACGATGAGAATCGGCCCGATAAAGCCAAACTCCACCGCGCTGACGCCGCGCGTGTCGCGCAGCAGGCTGGGAGGATGCGCGATCACCGCTTCAGCCTCAGGTCGGCCACCTGGCCCGCGATATAGCGGAAGGCGTTGCGCAGTTCCGTCGTATTCGAGGCCTGATAGGCGCGATCAGCGCTCGCACAGGTGCGCATGGCATTGGTGATGCCCGTCCCGAAGCTTATCACCCAGATCGTGTACCCTTCCTCCCGCGCCGCGCGGCAGGCAGCAAGGAAGCGGTTGGTGTGATACGTCGCCAAAGTGCTGTTGGCGCCGGTACCCGATCCGCTGGGCGCGATGCGGCGATCGAGATCCTCGATCCCATAGGCATTGTAGCCGGTCCTGCTCGGCTCCATCTGGCCGTCGGTCATGAAAATGATATGGCGGCTCACCGACGTGCGGTTTCCTTCCAGCACATTGGCGGCGAACATCCCCCGGGTGCTGGCCAGCCGCGCGCCCCAGATCATGCCGATATCGTGATAGGTGTTGCCCACGGCAGTGAGGTTGTTGAGGTAAGTGTTCAGCCAGGCGGGCACGGTATTGGGATTTTTCGTATCGACTTCCTGGAACTGCCGCATCGGCGCCGGGCAGCGTTCGGTGACCATGCTGCCGCTGGTGCTGCTGCTGCGGTTGTATTCCACGATGCCCCAATAGGGCTTCCACTTGGTGTTATCATTGTCGGCGATGGGCGCGCTGTTGATGTCGAGGTCCAGCGCGCCATCGGGCACCGGGTTCATCGCCAGATCGACGACAGTCTGCCGTTCCTCGATACAACCGTTCCAGGCGTGCGTCGTCGGGGCAGGCAGATAGGTGTTTTCCGCCCCGCGCATCTTGGCCAGCGTGCGCATGTCGTATTCACCGCGCTCCGGCACGTAATAATCATCGTTAGTGGAGAGCGATGTGATCAGGCTGCCGCCCCCCGGAACGACTCCGGTGGTATCGATCGTGGCCTGCTTGTAGCGCCACTGCGTGAATTTATAGACTGTGGTGTAATCGGTGGTCGACACCGTCTTATTGCGTTTGCACGTACCGACAGCACTGCTCCCGCTGCCGCTCGTCCTTGTCCAAGCGCCGGATGTAGGCGCGGAATAGAGCGTGCTGGTTGTCGCTTTGGGCGCGGGCCCGCCACCCGTTACCGGGTTTTTACCTGATGACGAGGGATAGGTGTTGTTTGCATATTTCGTGCAGTTGCTTTGGGTTATCGATGAACCGTATGTTTCCTGCGTGACCGACACGGTCGGCTCATTGGGAAGATAATGGGCTGTATTGAAGTAAGCCACCCGGGTCTGGTACGGTGTGTTGTCGGCAAACGCTCCCGCAGGCAGCGCCCCCGAGGCAACAATGTTACTGGCGTTCACCGTCATGCTGTAAGGCACGAAGCCATAGCGGATCACGGTCCGGTCCTTGTCGATCACCGCATTGGCGACAGTGGTGTGGAAATCACGCACCGCATCGCGCAAGCCGTCGAGCCTGTTCCCCGCCATCGATCCGGTAACGTCGAGCACGAACATCACGTCCGCGCTGGCCATCTGCAATTCGGCGCTGCATTCGGCCTTCAGGTCCATATCGCCGAATTTGAAAACCGCCATGATGGTGGTGGGCATCGCGGCCGTCGCCGTGCCTGTCACCGAACCGTCGTCATGCGCCTGCGAAGTGAATGTCACGTCGTGCGACTGCTCCGCCGACTTGCGGAAATTGAACGCGAACATCTTGTCCGCCTTCGCCTTCTCGGCCGAACCATAGTCGCCCGTCCGCGACAGCGCCTTGCGGCCCGCCAGCACCCCCGCGTCGCAAGCCGACTGAAGATTGGTCTTGACCATGTAGGCCCGGCTCATGTCGACACCGCCGCCGACCGCGGCGAGCAGCATCAGCACCGCAAACGCCACCACCGCCAACGTGTTGCCCGCTTCATGCCGCAGCAGGCTGGCCGCGCACCGGCGAACCATCGCGCATCTGGAAGAAAAATCCGCCGACCGATTCATATCGCCCCCGTCACCCCACGCGGCGCAAGCGCGCCAACCTTGGCGATATAGACACGAGGCTCTTAAGAATTAGCTAAATAGAAGCATCCCCTGCGCGCCACCTGCCCCTTCCGCCCCAGTCAAACAGGCGAATTAAGCCGATATTCCGCCCTATAACTCCCGGTAGAAGGTGCGGAATACCGAATAAGGCCGTGAAAGCCCGCCATGCGCTCCACAACGATTCCCATAAAATATTGATATCATGGGGAAATGGCGCGCCCTACAGGAGTCGAACCTGTGACCTCAGGATTAGAAGTCCCGTGCTCTATCCAGCTGAGCTAAGGGCGCGCTGGCCGAATGGCCGGGGGTGCCATAGCGTGCTTTTCCTGCGTGGCAAATCACTATAGGCAGTTGCGCCATGGAGCATGAACCGAAACGGATCGAAGGCCGGGAAGGCGCGCGGCGGCAATTTCGCTATTACGATCTCGTCATGGCGGCGTTCGTCGCCATTCTGCTGCTCTCCAACATCATCGGCGCGTCCAAGCCCAGCTTCATCACGCTGCCCAACGGCATGGAATGGTCGTTCGGCGCCGGGGTGCTGTTCTTTCCGATCAGCTACATCATCGGGGACGTGCTGACCGAAGTCTATGGCTATGCCCATGCCCGCCGGGTGATCTGGACCGGTTTCGCCGCGCTGGCGTTCATGGCATTCATGGCCTGGGTGGTGGTGTCCCTGCCGCCCGCGAAGGATTGGCCGGGGCAGGAAGCCTATGAATTCGTCTTCGGCAACAGCTGGCGCATCGTCGTGGCATCGATCTTCGCCTTCTGGGTGGGGGAATTCGCCAATTCCTATGTCCTTGCCCGCATGAAAGTGTGGACCGGCGGCAAATACCTGTGGACCCGCACCATCGGTTCCACCGTGGTCGGGCAAGGGTTCGACAGCCTGATCTTTTATCCGCTCGCGTTCTACGGGCTGGCCGGGTGGCCGCCGGAACAGCTCATGCAGGTCGTGGTTTCGCAGTGGCTGATCAAGACCGGGTGGGAAGTGCTGCTGACCCCGCTGACCTACATCGTCGTAGGCTGGCTGAAAGATCGCGAAGGGGTCGACGTGTTCGACAGCGACACCAATTTTTCGCCTTTCGCCTCCACGCGCTGACCGCATTTAATCCATGGCGCTCGACCGCATCACTCTGTCGCGATTCCGCAACCATGGCGAAAGCAGGCTGGACGGGACGGCCCATTTCAATCTGCTGATCGGCGAAAACGGCGCGGGCAAGACCAACGTATTGGAAGCCCTGTCGCTGTTCGCGCCCGGCCGTGGGCTGCGCCGCGCGGCGCTGACCGATATTCCGCAGAAGCAGGCCGATGGCAGCCCGGCGGGCGGCTTTGCTGTCAGTGCCCGGCTGGACAGCGGAGACGGCGGCGAGCCCGTGCTGATCGGCACCGGAACGCGCGAAGACCGCCTCACACGCCGCCTCGTCCAGATCAACGGCGCCGACAGCAGCGCTATGATGTTGGGCGAATGGCTGGCGGTCAGTTGGCTGACCCCGGCGATGGACGGGCTGTTCACCGACAGCGCGGGCGCGCGGCGGCGGTATATGGACCGGCTCGCGCTTGCGCTCGATCCCGCGCATGCCCGCCATGCCTCGCGCTACGAGGCGGCGCTGCGCGAACGCAACCGGCTGCTCGACAGCGACAGCGAACCCGATCCGCAATGGCTCGATGCGGTCGAGGCCGGTCTTGCCCAGCACGGGGCCGCGCTGGCGGCCGGGCGCGCGCTGCTGGTGGAACGCCTGATGGGCGAACTGGCAGTGTTGCCCGACCGGCCTTTCGCCCGCCCTGCCCTCCACTATGCGGCGAACGCCCCCTACAGCGAACCGGCGCTGGCCACGGAACTGCGCACCCAGCGTGCCCGCGACCGCGCGGCGCGGCGCACGCTGGCCGGGCCGCATCGCGACGATCTCATGGTCATGATGGCCGGCAAGGGTATCCCCGCCGCCCATTGCTCCACCGGGGAGCAGAAGGCCATGCTGATCGCGATCACGCTGGCCCATGCCGGGCTGGCGGCGCGCGGGCGGCCCGGAGTGCTACTGCTGGATGAAGTCGCCGCCCATCTCGACCCGCTGCGGCGCGAGGCCCTGTTCGAGCGGTTGCAGGTGGGCGCGGCGCAAGTGTGGATGACGGGGACGGAGCGGGCCCCGTTCGCAACCATCGCCACCGATCTCAGCGTCTGGCGCGTCAGCGGCGGAAAAGTGGAACGGACGGGCTGAGCGCCCGCCCGCTCTCAATCATTCAAGCGAAGACGGCGGCGTTGGCCGGGTCCTTCGGGTCCGGGCCGAAACGGTTGGGCCCCGGCGTGCCGGGCAGAACCATCAGCACCAGCAGAGCGATCGAGGCAAGCGTGCCGACGATCGGAATCATGCTGGCCACGATGATCCCGAGATACCACCAGCCAGACATGTCGCGGTCATGCAGGCG
>Ga0182743_1000525_pt1 | contig 46979 bp, 32 predicted proteins | sample eDN3rd30CKraftOP_FD_128522 | JGI IMG/M metagenome (GOLD analysis project Ga0182743, IMG submission 128522) | Enriched Organic Plus compost microbial communities from Emeryville, California, USA - eDNA 3rd pass 30_C Kraft OP (version 2) (version 2) ... | reverse complement strand
GATCCGCATAGCCCTCATGAACCGCTTCAACTCCCTCGGCTCCGCCGAGATCAAACGCGTGGCGTGAACCCAACGGGGAAAGGGGTAACGCCGCTCAAACCCTGAATTCTGCAACAACGCCGCGGCCATCGTGAAAGCGTTCATCCGCTGGTCTACCTGCGCCCGACGCCCGCGACCGGGCTGGATACGGCGTTGCGCGATCTGGCCCATTCGGCCCAGGGCGAGGACGGGTTGGACCTGGCCCATCGGCTGGCTGCCGCCGTGGCACAGGCGGTTGCCTATAGTCCGGGCGTGACCGATGCGCGGACCACCGCGGCCGAGGCGCTGGCGCTGGGGCAGGGGGTCTGTCAGGACCATGCCCATGTGCTGATTGCCTGCGCCCGCGAACGGGGTCTGCCGGCGCGCTATGTCTCGGGCTATCTGCATTCCAGCCGGGACGGTCAACCCCATGACGCAGCCCATGCCTGGGCCGAGATTCATGTCGGCCCCCTTGGGTGGGTCGGCTTTGACGCGGCCAATGCCTGCTGCCCCGATGACCGCTATGTGCGGCTTGGCTCGGGTCTGGATGCGGATGACGCGGCCCCGGTGCGCGGCACCACCTTTGGCACGGGCGACGAAAGCCTTGATGTGCGCGTACAGGTCGAGGAAATGGAGCAATAGCCTTGCTGTTGCGCCTCGCCCCCGGCGGGCGTATCCGTCAGGGAGTTTTTGTGCCATGGGACGGTCATGACCTATTGCGTCGGTCTTAAGCTCAACGAAGGGTTGGTCCTTTTGTCGGACACCCGCACCAATGCCGGGCTGGACAACATCTCGACCTATCGCAAGATGTTCTTCTTTGAGAAACCGGGCGAGCGGATCATCACCATCATGACCGCCGGCAGCCTGTCGGTCACCCAGACCACCATCGCCCGGCTGCAAGAGGCGATCGACCTGCCCGAAGCGGATGAGACCACCTCGATCATGCGCGCCCAGACCATGCTGCAGGTGGCGACGATCATCGGCAATACGCTGAACCGCACCCGGCGAGAGATTGTCGAGCAATGCCGCGAACTGAACCAGCAGGCCAGCGCCAGCATGATCGTCGGCGGTCAGCGTGCCGGGGGCGAGATGCGGCTGTTCCTGATCTATCCCGAGGGCAATTTCATCGAGGCGACCGAGGACACACCCTTTCTGCAGATCGGCGAACATAAATACGGCAAGCCGATCCTTGACCGGGTGGTGCGGCCCGACACCTCTCTGGACGACGCACAAAAGGCGGCGCTGCTGTCGATGGATTCGACCCTGCGTTCAAACCTGTCGGTGGGGATGCCGCTGGATCTGGCGGTGATCCGCAAGGACGATTGCCGCGTCAGCCATCGTCGCATCGCCGAGGGCGACCCGGCATTCATGGCCATGTCCGCTGCGTGGTCGGCCGCCCTGCGCGACAGTTTCGTCAAGGTGACGATATAGGCCGCCCGGTCAGGCGGCTCCGTCCTCGTCAAGCATCGCCCGCAGTTCATAGACCAGATCCAGCGCCTCACGTGCGCTGATCGTATCGGGGTTCAGCTTGCGCAGGCGTTCCTCGACCGCCGAAGGCTGGGGTTGCGACATCGCGCCAGGCGCCGGTGCGGGCGTGGCGCGGAACAGCGGCAGATCGTCAAGCAGCGCGGCCGGTTTTCCGGTGCCCTGCCGCTCTCCGTTTTCTAACTGGTGCAGGATGTCCCGGGCGCGCTCGACAACGGATGGGGGCAGCCCCGCCAGCCGCGCCACCTGCACGCCATAGGACCTGTCGGCGGCGCCCTTTCTGACCTCGTGCAGAAAGATCACCTCGCCCTCCCATTCGCGCACGGCGACGGTGGCATTCTCGACCCCCGGCAGGCGCGCGGAAAGCGAGGTCATCTCATGATAATGCGTGGCAAAAAGCGCCCGGCAGCGGTTTCTGGCATGCAGATGCTCCAGCACCGCCCAGGCGATGCTAAGCCCGTCCCAGGTCGCCGTACCGCGTCCGATCTCGTCAAGGATGACCAGCGCATGATCGTCGGCCTGATTAAGAATTGCCGCCGTTTCGACCATCTCGACCATGAAGGTCGAGCGACCGCGCGCCAGATCATCCGCCGCACCGACGCGGCTGAACAGCTGACTGACAAGGCCGATATGGGCGCGGCGTGCAGGGACGAACGCCCCAGCCTGCGCCAGAATGGCAATCAGCGCGTTCTGGCGCAGAAAGGTCGATTTACCCGCCATATTCGGACCGGTCAGCAACCAGATCGCCGGAGTGCCGCCTTCGGTCAAAGCGCAGTCATTGGCGACGAAAGCCTCGCCCTTGCGCTTTAGCGCGCGCTCGACGACCGGGTGGCGGCCGCCTTCGATCATAAAGGCGCGGCTGCTGTCCACTTCGGGGCGCACCCACCCCTCGGCCGAGGCAAGATCGGCAAAGGCAGCGGTCAGGTCGATTTCTGCCAGTGCCCGCGCCGCCTGCCCGATCGGGCCCGCCTGTTCAAGAACGGCACCGGTCAGGCGGGCAAAGATCTGACGCTCGATCTCCAGCGCGCGGTCGCGGGCGTTGAGGATGCGCGTTTCAAGCTCGGACAGCTCGACCGTGGTAAAGCGGATCTGGTTCGCCGTGGTCTGGCGGTGGATGAACCGTTCGTTCAGCGGCGGAGCCAGCATCTTTTCCGCATGGGTCGAAGTCGTCTCGATAAAGTAACCCAGCACGTTGTTATGCTTGATCTTAAGGCTTTGGACACCGCTTTCGGCAATATAATCAGCCTGCATACTGGCGATGACGCCACGGCCCTCGTCACGCAGGCGGCGGGTTTCGTCCAGATCCTCGTCATAGCCTGCCGCGACAAAGCCCCCGTCGCGGGCAAGCAGCGGCGGTTCGGCGACCAGCGCCTCGTCCAGCAGGTCGATCAGCGCGTCATGGCCCGTCAGGTCGCGGGCGGCCTCGGCCAGAACCTGTATCTGGTCGTCGCCCAGCATGGCGGCGATACGGGCGGCCTGGGTCAGCCCGGCGCGGATCGCGGCCAGATCGCGCGGCCCGCCGCGTTCCAGTGCCAGCCGCGACAGTGCCCGGTCCATATCGGGGACATGGGACAACGCAGAGCGCAGATCGGCACCAAGGCGCGGGTCGTCCACCAGATGGGCGACAGCCGACTGCCGGGCGTGAATTTCGTCCAGATTGCGCGAGGGCGCGCTGATCCGGCGCTCAAGCAGCCGTGCGCCGCCTGCCGTTACGGTGCGGTCAATGGCGGCAAGCAGGCTGCCTTCGCGCCCGCCAGACAAGGCCTGCGTCAGTTCCAGGTTGCGGCGGGTGGCGGCGTCGATCTGCATCGCGCCCCCCAAAGCCTCGCGCACCGGCGGGCGCAAAAGCGGCATCCGGCCCTTTTGCGTCAGCTCCAGATAATCGGCGATCGCGCCCATGGCGGCCAGTTCAGCGCGTGAAAAGTTGCCAAAGCCGTCAAGCGTCTCGACCGAAAACAGTGCGCACAGACGACGCTGGGCGGCGCTGCTGTCAAAGCTGCCGGCGGGCAGTTCGGTCAGTGCGGCGCCCGCCTCGGCCGCGATCTCGGCCAGATCCGAACCTTCGAGGACCAGAAGCTCTCGCGGGGCATTGCGCGCAAGTTCCGGTCCCAGCCGAGCGGGCGGGCAGGTCATGACCCGAAAGGCGCCGGTCGAGATGTCGACCCATGCCAGCGCCGAATCCTCGCGTACGCTGGCAAAGCTGGCGAGGAAATTGTGCCGCCGCGCCTCAAGAAGCGATTCCTCGGTCAGCGTACCGGGGGTGACCAGACGCACCACTTCGCGTGCGACCACGGCTTTTGAGCCGCGCTTGCGGGCTTCGGCCGGGTCCTCCATCTGCTCGGCGATGGCGACGCGAAACCCCTTGCGGATCAGCGTCAGCAGATAGCTTTCCGCGGCATGGACCGGGACGCCGCACATGGGGATCGGCTCACCCATATGGGTGCCGCGCTTGGTCAGGGCGATGTCCAGCGCGGCTGCGGCGGCAACCGCATCGTCAAAGAACATCTCGTAGAAATCCCCCATGCGATAGAACAGCAGCGCGCCGGGATTGGCCTCGCGGATTGCAAGATACTGCACCATCATCGGGGTGGGTTGATCGCTCATGTCCAGCCTTGTCGCCTGCGGTCCCTGTTTGGGGACGCCTGTTCCAAGAGACGCTTCTAAGGGACGCGTCGGCTGATGCAAACAGCATGGCTGCAAATCGCGTAGATCAAGGTGAAAACGGGCGCGGGCCACACGCGGCAACTGTCCGGCACCGTTCGCGGTATTTGTCGCGGGAGCCGGGCCTGAATTGTTGTGTCTCCGGTGCCATAAATGCCCGCCCTGTGCGCAAAAATCACGGTGACAGTTGCCGCGCATTGCGGCATCGTCTGCCAAAACCTGTTCGTGAGGCCGGACGATGAGATCGTTGATTCTGGGTGCTATCATGTTGTCATTGGCGGGCGCGGCCAATGCGGCCTGCCCGGATGTCTCGCTGATGCAGAACGCCGCGCGCGGCTGGATCGCAGGTCAGCGCCTGCCCGATCCGCTTGTCCGCACGGCGCAGGATGCAAGCTGTGCCTATGCCTCGTTCCGCAGCGTGCTTGAGACCGAGCTGGGCGCGCCCGTGGGCGTCAAGGTCGGCTTTACCTCACGCCCGGTGCAAGAGCGGTTCGGCGTGACCCAGCCCGTCTCGGGGGCGCTTTTCGCGCCGATGCTGGTGCCCGATGGCTCGCGCCTTAGCCTCAAGGGCAGCCGCTCGCCGTTTTTTGAGGCCGATCTGGTCGTGACCGTCGGCAGCTCTGCCATCATGCAGGCGCGCACCCGCGAAGAGGTGGCGGCGGCGCTGAAAGATGTGCGGCCGTTCATCGAACTGCCCGATCTGGCGCTGCAAAAGGGGGTGACGCCCACCGGTCCCCTGATGGCGGCCTATGGCGTGACGCCCTGGCGCGGCGTGCTGGGACGCGGCATTCCGATTTCGGACCTGCGTGACCCGGTCGCCGATCTGGCGGGGCTGACGGTGAACCTCAAGCTTGACGGAAACAGCATCGACGCGGGCACAGGGCAAATGCTGCTGGGCCATCCTCTGGATGTGGTGCTGTGGCTGATCGAGCAGGGCGGCTATGAGCTAAAGCCCGGATCGGTGATTTCGCTGGGCTCGCTGGGCGGTTTGCATCCGGCACTGCCCGGTCACCGGATCGAGGCCGACTATCGGATCGGCGGCAAGACCATGAAGGTCGGTGCCGTGCTTGTCCCCTGATCTTGCGTCTGCGGTGAAAAAAACCTTTGCCAGCAAGGGCGTCGTGTCGCAAGACTGTCACCGGGGGCCGCTAGGTGGCATCCAGCCGCCAACTGGGGGCGTGTTCTGGAACGGAGTTGACCAATGACGATTCAACCGACTGTGGCAGGTCTTGCCGCTTTGATCGCGCTTGGGGCCTCGGGGGCTGCCTCGGCGCAGGATCTTGCGGCGCTGGAGGAGGCCGCCAAGGCCGAAGGTATGCTGACCACCATCGCGCTGCCGCATGACTGGTGCGGCTATGGCGAGGTGATCGCCGGCTTCAAGGCGAAATACCCCGAAATCAAGGTCAACGAGCTTAACCCCGATGCGGGCTCGGCAGATGAGCTTGAGGCGATCCGTGCCAACAAGGACAACAAGGGTCCGCAGGCGCCGGACGTGATCGACGTCGGCCTGTCCTTTGGCCCGCAGGCGCAGGCCGAGGGGCTGATCCAGCCCTATAAGGTTTCGACCTGGGATACGATTCCCGATGATGCCAAGGACCCCGATGGTCACTGGTACGGCGATTACTACGGCGTGATGGCTTTTGGCGTGAACACCGACCTGATCGACGAGGCGCCGAAAACCTGGAAGGACCTGACCAAGCCCGAATATGCGAACGCCTTTGCGCTGGCCGGCGATCCGCGCGCCTCGGCGCAGGCGATCATTTCGGTCATGGCGGCCGGCATCGCCAATGGCGGAGAGCCGGGCGAGGCTTCGGGTCAGAAGGGCATGGAACTGATGGCCGAGGTTCACAAGGCCGGCAATTTCGTGCCCGTCATCGGCAAATCGGCGACCATCGCGCAGGGCGCGACGCCGATCGTCACCGCATGGGACTATAACCTGCTGTCCTGGCGCGACAGTCTGAATGGCAACCCGCCGGTCGAGGTGCTGATCCCCGAGGATGGCGTGGTTGCGGGCGTCTATGTGCAGGCGATCTCGGCCTATGCGCCGCATCCGAACGCAGCCAGGCTGTGGATGGAGTACCTGTATTCGGACGAAGGTCAGCTTGGCTGGCTCAAGGGCTATTGCCACCCGATCCGCTTCAACGATCTGGTCAAGAACGGTAAAGTCCCGCAAGAGCTGCTGGACGCGCTGCCCGAGGCCTCGGCCTATGAAAAGGCGATCTTCCCGACCCTTGAGCAGCAGGAAGCCAACAAGAAGGCTGTGACCGAAGGCTGGGACAAGGTCGTCGGCGCAGCGGTTCAGGAATAAGAGAAAGGGACCCCGTCCACGCGGCGGGGTCACCCCCAACGGGCGAGGCGGAATGAGACAGATCGGCTGGAACTGGCTGGGCATCCTGCCCTTTTTCGCCTTTGCCCTGCTGTTTCTGGTGCTGCCGACGATGAATATCGTCATCGGCGCATTTCAGAACCCGCAAGGTCAGTTTACGTTCGACAATCTTGCGGGGCTGACCTCGCCGCGGATCGTGTCCAGCTTTGCTATTTCGATCAAGGTGTCGCTGGCCTCGGCGCTGCTTGGCTGCCTGATCGGCTTTGCCATGGCGGCAGCGGTGGTGATGGGCGGCGTGCCGGGCTGGATCAAGGCGCCTTTGATGACCTTTTCGGGGGTCGCCTCGAACTTTGCCGGGGTGCCGCTGGCCTTTGCCTTTATCGCCACCCTGGGCCGGGTCGGTCTGGTCACCATGCTGCTGCGGCAGTGGTTTGGCATCAATATCTATGCGCTGGGTTTCAACCTGCTGTCCTTTTGGGGCCTGACGCTGACCTATCTGTTCTTTCAGATCCCGCTGATGATCCTGATCATCACCCCAGCTCTTGAGGGGCTCAAGCGTGAATGGCGCGAGGCGGCCGAGGTGCTTGGTGCCTCGACCGGGCAATATTGGCGGATGGTGGCGCTGCCGATTCTGTTCCCGTCGCTGCTGGGCACTTTCGCGCTGCTGTTTGCCAACAGCTTTGGTGCGGTGGCGACGGCCTATGCGCTGACCGGCTCGTCGCTGTCGATCGTGCCGATCATGCTGTTTGCGCAGATCAGGGGCGATGTGCTGCAAGACCCGCACCTGGGCTATGCCATGGCTTTCGGCATGATCGTCGTGACCGGGCTTGCGAACCTTGCCTATGTCATCATGCGCACCCGGGCCGAGAGGTGGATGCGATGAAACGGGTCTGGTCCTGGGCCGCGCTGATCCTTGGCGGCCTTTATTTTCTCTTGCCGCTTATCGGTACGATCGAGTTTTCGCTACGAATGCGGCGCGGGGAATATTCGCTGGATGCCTATCGCTCGGTGCTGTCGGACGCGAATTTCCGTGCCACTTTCAGCTATTCGGTGGTGATGGCGCTGCTGACCATCGTGCTGGGGGTGCTGATCGTCGTGCCGACCGCCTATTGGGTGCGGCTGCGTCTGCCCCGCCTGCGGCCGGTGATCGAGTTCATCACCCTGCTGCCTCTGGTCATTCCGGCCATCGTCGTCGTCTTTGGCTATATCCGGCTTTACAACACCTCGTCGGTGCTGCCGCTGACCGGGACGGCATCGGGCACCAATCTTTTGCTTTTGTGCGGTTATGCCACGCTGGCGCTGCCCTATATGTATCGCGCCGTCGATACCGGGCTTTCGACGCTTGACGTGCGCAGCCTGACGGAGGCCGCGCAATCCCTCGGCGCTGGCTGGACGCGGATCATCGGCCGGCTGATCCTGCCCAATGTGCTGGGGGCGGTGATGTCCGGGGCATTTCTGTCCTTTGCCATCGTCATTGGCGAATTCACCATGGCGGCGTTGCTGAACCGGCCGGCGTTCGGACCCTACATGCAATTGCTTGGCGCGAACCGCGCTTATGAACCGGCGGCGCTGGCAGTGATCGCCTTTGCCGTCACCTGGGGTTGCATGGGGGTGATGCAACTGATCTCTCGCCTGTTTGGCACACGGATACCCGCGAAATGAGCTTTCTGACCCTAGACCATCTGCAAAAATCCTTTGGTACGACCCGGGTCGTGCACGGCTTTGACCTGAGCGTGGAAAAGGGCGAGTTTGTGTCCTTTCTTGGCCCCTCGGGTTGCGGCAAGACCACGGTGCTGCGCATGGTCGCCGGGTTTGAAACGCCAAGTGCGGGCCGCGTGGTGATCGACGGGCAGGATGTGACCCGCGCCCGGCCGAACCAGCGCCGGATCGGCATGGTGTTTCAGTCCTATGCGCTGTTTCCGAACCTTACGGTGGCGGAAAACGTGGGCTTTGGCCTTAAGGTCGGCGGTGTTCCCCGGGCCGAGCGGGCCGGTCGCGTGACCGAAATGCTTGAGTTGATCGGTCTGCCAGATCTGGGCGGGCGCTATCCCTGGCAGCTGTCGGGCGGTCAGCAACAGCGAGTGGCGCTGGCCCGCGCCCTTGCGCCGCGTCCGCGTGTTCTGCTGCTCGATGAGCCGCTGTCGGCGCTGGATGCCAAGATCCGCGTCAGCCTGCGCAACCAGATCCGAGAGATCCAGCAGCAGCTGGGCATCACCACCATCTTTGTCACCCACGATCAGGAAGAGGCGCTGTCGATCTCGGACCGTATCGTGGTCATGCATAAGGGGGTCGCGGATCAGATCGGCACTCCGGCGCAGATCTATAATCAGCCTGCGACCGATTTCGTCGCCGGCTTTGTCGGCACGCTGAACCGTTTCGCAGCCGAGGTACTGGACCCTGCACGTGGCATCGTCCGCGTCGAGGGGGCAGAGATTGCCCTTGACCGCCCCTTGTCCCTGGGCGGTGTCACCCTTGCCGCGCGGCCCGAAAGCCTGCGCATCGCCGAGCATGGCATCCCGGCCGAGATTACCGGCGTTGAATTCCTTGGTTCGGTTCAGCGTCTGCGGGCGCGGGTGGGCGGGCAGGAAGTGGTGCTTGACCGCTTTAACGAACCGGGGGCTGCCCTGCCTCAGCCGGGCGTTCGGGTGCATCTGACCGCGCCGCCATCGGGCTGGCTGGTGCTGGGTGAATAGTCCACCCGCCAGGGTTGATCGGCAAAAACTTGCCTAAAAGAACATCTGACCTTTGACTGCGCCTTTGTTTTTAATCGGTGCTGTTCCGCCAGTTATTTGCGGCGGCGTTTTTGCGGCTTTTCCGCAAGGTTTTTGTTCTTTGAAGGTGTTTCATGGCGACGATTCCTGGAACGGGCGGCAATGACAGCCTGTCTGGTGGGGACGAACCCGATCTCATCGACGCTGATGCCGGCAACGATACTATAGATGGCGGCGCGGGTAGCGATACGGTCAGTGGTGGCGACGGTGCTGATTTCCTGATCTGGGCGGCCAATCCTGACGCGACTGGCGATCACGACATCTATCACGGTGGTTCGGGCGGCGAGGAGTATGAGCCCGACGTCTACTCCCATAATGGCGGTGATACGCTTAGCCTGGTGTCCGCAGGGGCCGAAGGGTTCGATGTGTATTTCACCAGCGGCAGCTCGGGCGAGGTCGAGGATGCCTATGGCAACACGCTGAGCTTTGACGGTATCGAGCGTGTGGCCACTGGCGACGGCGCCGATCACATCAATGCGTCTGGCAGCGCTGAAGGCATCCGGATTTATGCGGGTGCTGGCAATGATTACATCATTGGCAGCGACGCCACGGATTATATTCAGGGCGGCGACGGCAATGACGAAATCTTTGGCGGCGGCGGCAATGACGTCATCGAGGATGGCCGCGGCGACGACACCATCCATGGCGAGGACGGCGACGACGGTATCCGCTGGGGTAACGGTGGTATCGACGGTTCGGTCGGCAATGACCTGTACTATGGCGGGTCGGGCTATAACACGCTGAACGCCTGGCAGCACGACGCCACCGGCAACGGTGTGCACATGGTGCTTACCACCTCTGACAGCGGTACGGTGGACGCCACCGGTGCGGCGACGGGGCATCTGGAGTTCTACGAGTTCCGGAACCTGCTGACCGGGAACGGCAATGACACGATAGATGGCTCGGCTGCCGGGGTGGACGGGTTCCGCGCCTATGCCGCATGGGGTGACGATTCGATCATCGGCAGCGACGGCGATGACTCGATCGAAGGCGGCTTTGGCACGGATACCATCGACGCGGGTGCGGGCGATGACATGATCTCGATGGCCGGAGACCTGTTTTCCACCAGCCACGCGTGGGAGGATGACGGCTCGGATCTGCTGGTCCTGCGCGACGGCTTTGGCAATGACACCGTGCGCGCCTTTGCCATCGAAACCACGCAGGATGAATGGGGCACCGTGCTGCCTGCTGATCGGCTGGATGTCAGCGATCTGCATGATGCCAACGGTAATCCCATTGATCTGGATGACGTGACCGTCGAGCCCCTTACCGACGCACGCGGCACCCATGCGCGGCTGGTTTTCCCCAATGGCGAGACGCTGCTGCTTTATGAGATCGACCCCGCCGCGCTGACCCGTCAGAAGCTGCATCAGCTTGGTATTCCCTGCTTTTGCCGCGGCACGATGATTCGTACAGACCGGGGCGAAATCGCGGTTGAACAACTGTCGGTGGGCGATCTGGTTCTGACCTGCGACCATGGGTTGCAGCCTATCCGCTGGATCGGCAGCCGGGCGCTGGACGCAATCGATCTGGCCGCTGCGCCAAGGCTACGGCCTGTCTGCATCCGCCGTGGTGCGCTTGGCGAAGGACGGCCTTGCGCCGATCTAATGGTCTCGCCTCAGCATCGCATACTCGTGCGGTCGGCGATTGCGCAGCGCATGTTCGGTTGCCCCGAGGTGCTGGTTGCGGCCAAGCAGCTGTTGGCAATTGAAGGGATCGAAGAGGCCGACGCCGAGACGGTCGAGTATTTCCACATCCTCTTTGACCGGCATGAGATCGTGCTGGCGAACGGGGCCGAGGCCGAGTCGCTATACACCGGTCCGATGGCGTTGAAATCCGTCGGCCGGGCCGCGCGGGAAGAGATATTTACCCTGTTCCCCGAGCTTCGCGAAACGCCGGCCAAGGCGGCAAGGCCGCTGATCCCGGGTGCCAAGGCGCGTCAGCTTGCACATCGCCATGTGCGGAACCGAAAGGCCCTTAATGGTTAAATTCGCAACCAAAGGGTGAAAATCACTGACAAATGCGGCGCTGATCTGCCCCAAAGGACAGGTCCCGCCCTTGGCGTCAGTCTAATCTAATCCGGCCCGGATAGACGTTCGGGGTCGGGTGTTTCTGGACGCTCGTGGTGTCTATCCCCAGTCATTGCAGAATGGGGGCAGATATGGCCGTGATTACCGGAGGGGCGGGCAACGACAGCCTGCTGGGCACCGCAGGTCGTGATACGATCAACGGCAATGGCGGACGCGACACGATCAATGGCGGGCGGAGCAGCGACTCGATAAATGGCGGTGCCGGGCCGGACGTCCTGATCTGGAGCCAGGACCCCAGATCCAGGGGCAATGTTGACGCTTATTATGGTGGCAACACTTTGGAACGCTATGATCCGAACCCGTATGGCAGCCTGTCGGGCGGGGACCGGCTGCATCTGAATGGGACAAAAAATTTCCGCGTTGCTTTCAGTACAACTGAGAATGGCTCAGCCGTCGATGCCTATGGCAACCGGGTGAACTTTCGCGGGATCGAACGGTTGCAGACCGGCTCGGGCAATGACCTCATCGACGCGCGGTCTGCCAAGCTGAATTCGCCGCATGGTTCGGGTTCGGATTACACCCCCACGCATGGGCTGACGGTCAACAGCGGTGCCGGCAACGATACCATCTATGGCAGCATCGGCGATGATGTGCTTGACGGCGGGAATGGCAATGACCGCATCTATGGCGGTGCGGGCAATGATCTGTTGATGCCGTCGCAGGGCAATGATTACGGTCATGCCGGGGCAGGGGATGACAATGTCCGCTGGGGCAACAACGGTGGCATGGGGGCGATCCATGACATCGGACGCGATACACTGGTTGGCGGAGCTGGCCATGACCTGCTGAACCTCTGGGCCAAAGGGAATGGCGAGAATAGCGTAGGCACTTCGGTTGTCTTTACCAGCAACAGCGCCGGACGGGCCAGCTATCCGCAGGCCAATGGTTCATTGGTGTTCAGCGAGTTCGAGCAGTTCTGGACCCATGAAGGCCGCGATACGGTTTCGGCAGCAACCGCCAATATCCCCCTGAATGGCAAGGGTATTCAGATCAACACCCGTTGGGGCGACGATCGTATCACCGGCAGCGCCGGTAAGGATACGATCGAGGGCGGACCGGGCGCGGATACCATTAACGGCAGTCGCGGCAACGATCTTATCTCGATGACCGACGATATTTCTGCCTCTGATGGAGGTGCTGTGCCGCGCGATGCAGAGCGGGATGTTCTGGTGCTGCAGGACGGTTTTGGCGTCGACACAATACGTGCGTTTCAGGTCGGCGATGTACGCGATTCCGGCGGCGGTATCCTGCGTCAGGGTGACCGGCTGCATGTGACCGGGCTGCACGACCGTCAGGGTAACAGGGTTGATGTGGATGATGTGCGGGTGTCCTCGCATAACGGGCACGCGATGCTGACATTCCCGAATGGCGAGAAGCTGATCCTTGAGGGCGTCAGCCCGTTATCTCTGACCCGCTCGGTCCTGAACAAGATGGGTATGCCTCTGCCCTCGGCGCAGACCAGTCAGGCCTCGGCGCAGATGAGTCAGGAAAGCCGCATTGCCGCCGAGGAGCCCGTTGCCGCGGGAACCGAGGCCGCTCCACAAGAGAGCAAGCTGTTCGGCCTGCTTAGCCGCGACATCTTCATTCTGTGGGGGCGGGCAGAGCTGTCCGATAGCCGCGCAGACAGCGCAGCAGATGTTGAATCCCCGGGCTGGAGCACGTCGCAGCGGCTTTGGGGTCCCCGTGCTCTGCCTGTGCTGCATGAGCAGCAAGAGGTTGCGGATCACGACCCGGCGCCGGGCCTGCTTAAGATCGACAGTTTTGATTTCGACTGGGGCTAACCCGTCCCTGCAGGGGTGTCGCTTGTCGGCGTCCCTATTCCCTGCGCATTGCCAGCGCCCGGCGCAGATGACCGGGCAGGATGGTAAAGCCCTTGGCATAGCGCAGAAACAGCCGACGCGGATTTGACAGCATCCGCCACAGCCATTCCATCTTTACCTGACGCACCAGCTTTGGCGCGCGCCGTTGATACCCCGACAGAAAGTCGAGTCCCGCCCCGATCGAGGCAAACCCGACATTGCCCAGCGCATCGCGGGCGCGGATGGCGAAAAGCTCTTGCCGCGGCGCGCCAAGGGCCAGAAAGCACAGTCGCGCGCCAGTTTCGCGGATGCGGGCGATAATTTCGGTCGCTTCATCGCCCATCGGGTCAAAGGGAAAGCCCGGCGCATGGGTCAGCGCGACCCTCAGGCCGGGTACGGCGGATTGCATGGTCTCGGCGGCGCGGGCGAGTGATTCGATGCTGCTGCCGATCAGCGCCACCGGTTCCCCGGCCGCTGCGGCCTCGCGTGCCAGCGGCAGCACCAGATCCGAGCCGGGGGCAAGATCGACCGGCCGGCCCGCGATCCGGGACAGCCAGACGATCGGATTGCCATCGGCGCAGATCAGGTCATGGGCAGCGTAAGCGGTGCGAAAACGGCTATCTTCACCCAGTCTTTGCAGGTGATCGACATTAATCGTGGCGATGGCAAAACCCTGCCTGTCGCGCAGCCGCTGTCGTACGGCAGACAGCAGCGCCGAAGAATCCCGACAGTTGATGTGGACGGCATTGCCGTCGGGAAAGGTGAAATGCATGATAAGCCTCGGGTCCGGCCGGAGTTTCTGGCAGGATGAATTCGCGACGGTGGGATTACAACGTCCTCGCGTGTCGCAGGTCAAGCAGGCGGCCCTGCCGCAAGACTGGAGTCAGGGCCATGCCCTTGTTGGCCTTATTCGCATTGCTGTCCTGGCCGCTGGTGGTGGCAGTGCTGTTTCAGCGCATGGAGCGGCCGCGCGCCCTGATCTGGTCAATCTTTGCAGGCTACCTGCTGTTGCCCCAGCTGGTCGAAATCGACCTGCCAGCTTTTCCGGGGTTGAACAAGCACATGATTCCGGCGCTGGCGGCTGCGGTCATGGTCTGGTTTGTGACCAGGGACCGCGCCCGGGATGAACCCGTCCCGCCGCCGATGGGACCATGGGTGGGTCTGCTTCTGGCGATGAACTTTGTTTCACCCATCATGACGGCGCTGACCAATCCCGATCCGCTGATCGACGGGATCAACTATCGCCCTGCCATGTCGATCAGCCAGGGCATCGCCGACCTGATTTTGCAGTTCATCCAGCTTTTGCCGTTCATGATGGGCTACAAGCTGTTGTGGGATGCCCGGGGGGCTGAACTGTGGCTGCGCTGCCTGGTGCTGGGGGTGCTGTGCTATACGCTGCCGATGCTGATCGAGTTGCGGTTGAGTCCCCAGATCAACGTCTGGGTCTATGGCTATTTCCAGCACGATTTCATCCAGACCATCCGCTATGGCGGCTATCGGCCGATTGTGTTTCTTGAACATCCCCTGTGGGTTGCGCTGATGACCATGACCGCGTTTTTGTCGGCCATTGCCATAGCGCGGAACAATCGGACGGCGCGCAATCTGCTGATCGCGGTCTATCTGGGCTGCGTCCTTGTGCTGTGTAAATCGGCTGGGGCGCTGATGCAGGCGCTGATGGCCGCGCCTCTGGTCGCGTTTGCCCGGCCGCGCATGATGGTGCTGGCCGCCGCCATGGTCGCCACCGTCGCCTTTTCCTATCCGACGTTGCGCACGACCTCATGGATGCCGCTGCAAGGCATCGTGAACCTTGCCATGTCGATATCGCCCGAGCGGGGGCGGTCGCTTGAATTCCGCCTGATGAACGAAGAGGCCCTGCTGGAACGCGCGATGGAGCGTCCGGTCTTTGGCTGGGGCGGTTGGGGGCGGCCGCTGTTCTATGACCCTTATAGCGGCAGGCTGTCCTCGATCCCGGACGGGCAATGGGTGATCTGGGTGGGTGCACGCGGGGTCTTTGGCTATCTGGCGCAGTTCCTGCTGCTGCTGACGCCGATCTTTGCCTTGCTCAGGGCTATGCCACGCGGGCGCTCGGCCCCGAAGCGCAGAGAGCTTGTGGTGCTGGGCACGCTTGCCCTGATGCTGGCGATGAACCTTCTGGACCTGATCCCGAACGCCACGCTGACGCCTTTGACATGGCTGACGGCGGGGGCGCTGCTTGGCAATGCCCGCAGGCTGAGGCAGGGGGTGCAGGGCCAGGACGAAACCATGGCCGAGACGCAAATTCTGCCTAAAAAGGCAGGCCTGCCCACGGTTTTATAGGTTGGTCGAAAGCGCCGGATTCGCTATCCCGGACAGGCGCGCCAACCGTTAATCCGGTTCTGCCCCACGGGGCATTCCACGAGTTCAAGAGGCACTGTACATGGCCTTTGACAAGATCGGCGTTGAGGATTCCGATGTTGCGGTCATCGGCATGGCCGCGCAATTGCCCGGTTCCAAGGGCGTAGCGGAATATTGGGACAACCTGTGCCGCGGGGTTGAGGCGATCCGTCGGCTGACCGAGGCCGAGCTTTTGGCGCGGGGTGAAACCCGCGTGCGGATATCTGACCCGAACTACGTCCCCTCGGCCGCGATTCTTGAGCAGTTCGATGAATTCGACGCCGAGTTCTTTGGGTTGTCGCCCAAAGAGGCGGCGATCATGGATCCTCAGCACCGCAAGTTTCTGGAAACCTGCTGGCACGCGCTGGAAGACGCCGCCCATGCGCCCGAGCGTTTCGGCGGCAATATCGGCGTCTGGGCTGGCTGCGGACAGGGCAGTTATTATTTCTGGAACGTCTGTTCGAACCGCGATCTGGTTGATGGCGTCGGGCATTTCCTGTTGCGCCATACCGGGAACGACAAGGATTTTCTGTCCACCCGCGTCAGCCATGTCTTTGACCTCAGGGGGCCGTCAGTCAACGTTCAGACCGCCTGCTCGACCTCTCTGGTCGCGATCCACATGGCCTGCCAGTCGCTTTTGTCGGGTGAATCCGACATGGCGCTGGCCGGAGGTGTGACGATCGAGCTGCCCCATGGCCTGGGCTATCTTTACAAGGAAAACGAGATCCTGTCGCCCGACGGCCATTGCCATGCCTTTGACCATCGGGCGCAAGGCACGGTTTTCGGCAGCGGTGCGGCGGTGGTTGTGCTGCGCCGGCTTAACGACGCGCTGGCCGATGGCGATCATATCTGGGCGGTCATCAAGGGCTCGGCCATCAACAACGATGGTGCGGCCAAGGCTGGCTATCTTGCCCCCAGCGTCGAGGGGCAGGCGCTGGCAGTGGCCGAGGCGCTGGTTATGTCCGGGCTGTCCTCGGACAGTATCGGCTATGTCGAATGCCATGGGACCGGCACGGCGCTGGGTGACCCGATCGAGGTTGCGGCGCTGAATCAGGCCTATGCGCGGGTTTCGGACGGAACGCGGCAGGGGCCATGCCGCATCGGCTCGGTCAAGACGAATATCGGGCATCTGGATACTGCGGCTGGCAGCGCCGGGCTGATCAAATCGGCACTGGCGGTACACCACGGCAAGATTCCACCCAGCCTTGGCTATGAGGCCCCGAACCCTGCTGTCGACTTTGCCGGCGGCCCGTTTGAGGTTAACGGCCGGCTCAGCGACTGGCCGGTGCCGGGTCCGCGCCGGGCGGGGGTGAACTCGCTGGGTGTCGGCGGCACAAACGCCCACGTCATCTTGCAAGAGCCGCCTCAGGCCGCGCCAGCCGGGGAATCCGACTGGCCGTTCCATGTCATCGCCGTGTCGGGGCGCAGCAAGGCCGCACTTGATGCCAACTCCGCCGCGCTGGCGGGTTGGCTGGGGACCAACCCCGGCGTGAACATGGCCGATCTGTCCTTTACCCTGACACAGGGGCGGCGTCAGTTCGAACGGCGCCGCGTGCTTGTTGCCGAAAACGCGGCTGATGCGGCGCGGCTGCTGACCGAGCCTGATCCGCTTTTGGTCTTTGATCACCAGCCGGTCAGCGACACGGCCGGGGCGGTGTTCATGCTGCCTGGCGGCGGTGCGCAATATGCGGGCATGGCGCGCGAGCTTTATGAGACAGAGCCCGTTTTCCGGGAATGGATGGATCGCGGCCTTGACCATATGGCGCAGGCGCATGGTGCTGATCTGCGTGCGCTGTGGCTGCCCGAGCCGGGACAAGAGGCCGGGGCAGACCGGCGTCTGCTGCAACCCTCGCTGCAATTGCCGCTGCTGATGATCTGCGAATATGCGCTGGCGCAATTGTGGATCAGCTGGGGGGTGCGCCCCACCGCCCTGATCGGGCATTCCATGGGCGAGAATACCGCCGCCTGTATCGCGGGGGTGATGAGCTTTGAGGACTGCATCGGCCTTGTGCGTCTGCGCGGGCTGCTGATGGATCGGGTTCCGGCTGGCGGTATGCTGTCGGTGCCACTGCCCCCCGAAGAGTTCGCGGCTGAACTTGCCGAGCTGGAGCTTGACCTTGCGGCGGTGAACGGGCCGGGGCTGTCGGTCGTTTCGGGGCCGGATGCCGCGCTGGACCGCTTTGCCGGGCGTATGGCGACGCGCGAGGTGGAATGCCAGCGCATTGCCATCTCGATCGCCGCGCATTCGCGCCTGCTTGAGCCGGTGCTGGAGGAGTTCCGCGCCTATCTCGCCGCGATCACGCTGAACCCGCCGCAGATACCGGTGATCTCGAACCGTTCGGGGCAGCCCCTGACCACGGATGAGGCGACCAGCCCCGATTACTGGGTTGCGCATTTGCGCGGCACGGTACGCTTTGCTGACGGGGTTTCCCATCTTGCGCAGATGCCGGGGCGGGTATTTATCGAGGTCGGGCCGGGCCGGGCGATGCAGGCCATGGCTAAGGCCCATCCGGCGGTTACTGCCAATCAGGTCATTTCGACCCTGCGTCACCGCGACCACGACACTGGCGATGACAGCTATTTCATGGGCGCGCTGGCGCGGTTCTGGGCCTGTGGCGGACAGATCGACTGGGATCAGATCTGGGGTGGGCTGCGCCGTCAGCGCCTGTCGCTGCCCGGTTATGCGTTTCAGCGCAAACGTTATTTTATCGAACGCGCCACCCATGTGGCGACCGGTGCCGCAGAGGAACTGGCCCGCATTGACGAGCCCGCCGACTGGGGCTGGCGTCCGGCGTGGAAACTTGCCGCGCCCGCAATCGAGATCGGGTCACAAGGGCCGGTCGCGCAGGGCGGGCTAAGCTGGCTTATCTTTGCTGATGAGCTTGGCCTTGCCAGCCGGGTGATCGAGGGGCTGCGGGCGCGCGGCCAACGTGTCGCCGTGGTCGAGATCGGGGATACTTTCGCCGACAAGGGCGAGGGGCGCTTTACCCTGCCGGTCGAATCCGACCGGGAAGGGTATGAGATGCTGCTGGCCGCGCTTGTCGCGCAGGGTATGGCTCCGGATCGTATCCTGCATCTGTGGTCGGTGACGCAGGGGGCACGGTTTCGTCCCGGTTCCAGCCTGCTTAACAGTCAGCTTGAGCGTGGTTTCTTTGGCCTGCTGCATCTGGCGCAGGCGATTGGGGCTGAACTGCCCGAGGCGCGGCTGGATCTGATCGCGGTCTGCAACGATGCGCTGCGCGTGGCTGATGAACCCGCGTCGGTGCCTGAAAAGGCGACGGCTGCGGGCCCGATCCGGGTTCTGCCGCATGAGATGCCGAATGTCTCGGCCCGGCTTGTGGATATCCGACTGCCTGCAAAAGGCGGGATCGAGGCCTTGGCCGACAATCTGTTGGAAGAGGCGCTGGCCCCCTCGGGTGCTGCGGTCGCCGCATGGCGTGACGGGCGCCGGTTTGAACAGAGCCTTGAGAAGGTGGCGCTTGGTGATGACGGCATGGCCGCCATACCGCAGGGTGCGACCTGCCTGATCACTGGTGGCTTTGGCGGTATCGGGCAGGCCATTGCGCGCGAACTTGCCGGGCGCGGTGGGGCGAAACTGGCGCTGATCACGCGCGGGCTGGTGGATTCGCCCGCCGTCATGGCCTCGCTGCGTCAGCTTGAGGCGATGGGGGCCAAGGTTCTGGCCATCCGTGCTGATGTGACCAGCCCTGAGGATATGGCCCGCGCTGTGGCAGAAACCCGGGCGCGCTTTGGCGGCCTTGATGTTGTCCTGCACGCGGCGGGGGTGATCCGGGACAGCCTGATCGCCGCCAAGACCGATGATGAGGCATGGGACGTTCTTGCACCCAAGCTGCTTGGCACCCGCGCGCTGATCGAGGCGCTGTCCGGGAACCCGGCGGGGCTGACGGTGCTGTTCTCGTCGACCTCATCGGTGATCGCGCCGGCGGGACAGGCGGATTACGTCGCCGCCAACGAATATCTGAACGCAGTGGCGCGCAGTGCTCCGGCGGCGCTGGGACGCGTGGTTGCAGTCAACTGGGGCGTCTGGGCTGATGCCGGCATGGCGGCGCGGGCAATGGGGCTGGACACTGCGTCTGCGGTGGTGGTGCCGCAGGATCGGCCGCTGCTTGATGAAAGCCTGCCCATGCCCGGCGGGCGAGAGTTCCGCACCGCCCTAAAGATGCAGGATTGGATTATCGGCGGGCACAAGACGGCCTCGGGTCAGGCGCTGATGCCCGGGACCGGCTGGATTGAGCTGGTGACCGAGGCGGCGCTGGAATGCGGTCTTGGTCTGCCTCTGGTCATCCGCGACCTGGAATTCCGCCGTCCTGTGCTGGTCGGCGATACCGCGCTTGTCAGCACCCGCGTCCTGCCCGAAGGCGATGCCATGCGCATCGAAATCCTCGAAGATCCGCAGGGAGAGCCGAACGTTTCTGCCCTTGTCTCTGGTCTGCATGAGGCTGCACCCGACGCGCTGACGATCTTGGGGCCGTGGGATCAGGACGGGCAGGGCGCGGCACTGCGCTCGGCTCAGGAAGGGCAGATGGATTTTGGGCCGCGCTGGAAGGTGCTGCGCCGTTTCCGCATCGACAGTGACGAAGGCGTGGCCGAACTGGCGCTTGCGCCCGAGTTCGAGGCGGATCTGGCGCAGGGCTGGCTGGTTCACCCGGCGTTGCTGGATATTGCGACCGGCTGGGCGATGGGGCTGATCCGGGACTGGACACCAGAACATTTGTGGGTGCCGATGGGCTATCGCTCGATCCGGCTTTATGCGCCTCTGCCTGCGCAGGTGGTCAGCCGCATCCGCAATGCGGGCGAGAACACCGATGCACAGGGCATGGCGCAGTTTGACATTACGCTGGCCGCGCCGGACGGTACCGTCTGCGCCGAGATCCGGGGCTTTGCCCTGCGCAGGCTGGCGGCGGCGATTTCTGCCGCGCCACAGACCCGGGTGCAGCCCACGCGCAGCCTGTCCCCGGCCGAGCGTCGCCTGCAGCACAATATCAGTCAGGGCATTCCTGCCGCGATCGGGCCTGCCATGCTTTGCCGCGCCATCTCGACCGGGTTGGCGCAGGTCTATGTCTCATCTCTGGATCTGCCGGCGCTGATCGCCGAGGCTGGCAAGGTCGAGAAACCCGCCCCCGCCGAAGGAGGGTTCGAGCGCCCCGACCTCGACAGTGATTTTGTCGAGCCCGCCCCCGGCATTCAGGCCGAGCTTGCGGTGATCTGGTCCGAACTTTTGGGCATTGCCCGCATCGGTGCTGCCGACAGCTTTTTTGATCTGGGCGGTCACTCGCTGATTGCGGTGCGGATGTTTGGTCAGCTGCGCAAGAAATTTGGCGTGGACCTGCCGATCTCGACCCTGTTCGAGGCCCCGACGATCACCGATCTTGCTGCGCTTGTCGAAAAGCAGACCGGCCCGCGCGAGCTGGTCGCGTCCGACAATGTGCATGAGCTGCCGGTTGCGGCACGGCCCCGGTTCCGTTTCCTCGTCGATATGGGCGGGCGGGGGCAGGGAACGCCCTTCTTCATGGTGGCCGGTATGTTCGGCAATATCATGAACCTGCGCCAGCTTGCCCAGCGTCTGGGGCCGGATCGCCGCTTTTACGGCATTCAGGCGCGTGGCCTGCTGGGCGATGACAAGCCGCATGAGGATTTCACCGAAGCGGCCCGTGACTATATCGAAGAGCTGCGTCAGGTGCAGCCCGGGGGGCCCTATTTGCTGGGCGGCTTTTCGGGCGGCGGGCTGATCGCCTATGAGATGACGCGGCAGCTGCACGCGGCGGGCGAAGAGGTGGCGATGCTTGTCATGCTGGATACGCCCCTGCCGCTGCGCGAGCCGGTCAGCCGCAAGGATCGCCTGATGATCCGTCTGGGTGAGCTGCGCGAAGGCGGGCCGGGCTTTGTCTGGAAATGGCTGCGGGACCGCGTCGCCTATGAATTCCGCCGCCACAGCAAGGCCAAGGCCGCGCAGGCCGAAATCTCGGGCGAGGTTGCAACCGGCGTGTTCCACGATCTGGCGATCGAAGCGGCCTTCCTTGCCGCGCTGCCCAAGCTGCAACTGTCGGTCTGGGACGGGCCGGTGACGCTGTTCCGCCCGCCGCCGGACCAGCGGTGGAAGGTGACGGGCGGGCGCTGGGTCAACTCGGGCCGTGACTATGTCATTGCTGACAACGGCTGGACGCCGTGGATGTCAGAACTGCAGGTGATCGAAGTGCCGGGCGACCACGACTCGATGGTGCTTGAGCCGAACGTGCGTCGCCTTGCCTCGGTTCTGCGCGATATCCTGCGCGGGGCGGAAAGCCGCGCCGGGGCTTTGGCCGGGGTCAGGGCGGCAGAGTGATCCCATGACCCGGCCTGCACATATGCCCAGCGTTCATGTCATCGTGCTGAACTGGCGCACGCCAGAGATGTCTTTGCAGGCCGCCGAGGCCGCATTGCGTGAAATGCAGGGCATCGACGGCGGGCTGACCATCGTGGACAACGACTCGGGCGATGGCAGTTATGAGGCGATACAGACCGGGGTGCTTGTCCGTGGCTGGTCCCCAGACCGGGTTGAGGTGGTGCAGTCGGGCTGGAATGGCGGATTTGGCGCGGGGAACAATTACGGCATCCGTCAGGGGCTGCCGGATGGCCGACGCGCTGACCTGATCTATCTGCTGAACTCGGACGCGATCCCGCAGCCGGGGTCTATCCGGGCGCTGGTCGATTATCTGGGCAGCCATCCCCGGGCCGGGATTGCCTGTTCGCGCCTGCGCGGCGTTGATGACGTGCCCCATAGTACTGCCTTTCGCTTTCCCAGTGCGGCAAGCGAATTTGAATCGATGAGCCGGACCGGGCCGATCACCCGGCTTTTCAGGCGCAAGGTGGTGTCTTTGCCGCAGCCTGAACGCTCTTGCCCCGTGGATTGGTCGGCAGGCGCTTCGATGATGATCCGCATGGACGTGCTGGATCAGATCGGCCTCTTTGATGAAGGATTTTTTCTTTATTACGAGGAAACTGACCTCTGCCACCGTGCCGCCCTTGCCGGCTGGCAGACCCATTATGTGGTCGAAAGTCTGGTGCTGCACATCGGTTCGGTAAGCACCGGCATGAAGCAATGGAGGCGTGCGCCGGATTACTGGTACGATTCACGGCGGCGCTATTTTGAAAAACATCATGGGCGGCTGGGCGCGCTTTGGGCCACGGTCGCGCATCTGGGCGGCGCGGGAATATTTCGCCTGCGCTGTCTTTTGTCGGGGCGCAGGGCGGATATGCCGCCGGGCCATCTGGCCTGTCTGACGCGCCACGCGCTTCGTTTTCAGCCAAAGCCCGTTCATGTTGAAAAGGGTAAGCCATGACGCAATTTTCCGCGATTCTGGTGGGTAATGAATCCCTGTTGCGCCACGCGGCCGAGATGCTGCTGGCGCGCGGGCATCGCATCAATGCGGTGGTGACGCGCAACCCCGGCCTGCGCGACTGGGCGCAGGGTGCTGGGCTGGCGGTTGAGGATCAGGATGCGCCGATGCCGGCTGACGCACCCCAGGCCGACTGGTTGTTCAGTGTGGCCAACCTTTCGATCCTGCGGCCCGGGATGCTGGCGCGCGGTCGCCAAGGTGCGATCAACTTTCACGATGGGCCGCTGCCCAAACTCGCGGGGCTGAATGCTCCGGTCTGGGCGATCATCGGTGGCGAGGCGCAGCATGGCGTCACCTGGCACATGATCGAAGGCGGCGTGGATGAGGGTGACATCCTGACCCAGCGCCTGTTCGGGATCTGTCCCGACGATACGGCCCTGACCCTGAACGCGCGCTGCTTTGCCCGTGGGGCCGAAAGCTTTGCCGAAGTGGTCGACCAGCTGGAGACGGGCACCATTCAGCGCATCCGGCAGGACCTGTCGCTGCGCAGCTATGTCGGCCGCGACAAGCGTCCTGAGGCGGCCGCGGTTCTGGATTTCTCGCAACCGACGGCGCAGATCGGGGCGCTGGTGCGCGGTCTGGATCACGGCGGTTACTGGAACCCGCTGGTCATGCCCAAGATCGTGCTTGGCGATCAGGTGCTGCTGGTCACGGGATCAGAAGGGGTCGAGCCCACCCGTGCCGCGCCGGGGACAGTGCTGGCGGCGGATGGGGATCTGGCGCTGATCGCGGCGGCGGATGGGGCGGTGCGGCTGCGCCTTGCCTCTGACGCGCCTGCGGTGGGTACGGTGATCGCGCCGATAGCTGAAGATGAGCGTGCGCGCCTGACCGACCTGGCGGCGCAGGCTGCGAAACATGACGGATACTGGCGGGCGCGGCTTGCGCGGATGAACCCGGGGGTGCTGGCCGGCGAAGCCTCGGGCAAGAGCCGGCGGCTTGCCCTGATGCCTGGTGCTGCGCCTGAACGTATCGCTTTGGCCGCGGCGCTGTTGGCGCGGCTGGCCGGGCAGGCCGAGCTTGACCTCGCGCTGCGCCCCTCGGGCCAGCCCGAGGCAGCAGGGATCGTTGCTGATTGGCAGCCCCTTTTGGTCAATGCCTCGGGGGGGCAGACGCTTGCCGAACTGGGGCAGGCGCTGGCCGATGAGATCACCTTGCAGGCCAAGCGCGGCTTCTTCATGGCCGATCTTTTGTACCGCGCGCCTGAACTGCGCGGCATGGCGGTGCCGGATCTGGCAATCAGCCTTGATATGCAGGGGCCGGTCCGGGGCGCGGCGCTGACCGTGACCCTGACCGAAAGCGGCGCCTGGCTGGATCACGACCCCGGTCGGGTCACCCCCGCGCAGGCGCAACGGCTGGCGCGCGCGCTTGATGCGGGGCTGGCCTTGCCCGCTGCGACGCTGCTGCGCGATATTCCCCTGATGGACGACGCCGAGCGCCAAGAGCTTTTGGTTGCGCGCAATGCCACTCGGGTCGATGTGCCGCTGGTCTGCATTCACGAAATGATCTCGGCAATGGCGGCCGGCGACCCGGATGCTGTCGCGCTGGCGTTTGAGGATCGCACGTTGACGCGCGGCCAGCTTGACCGTGCTGCCAATGCGCTGGCGGCAAGGCTGGTCCAGATGGGCGTCGGGGCAGATCAGCCGGTGGGGCTGTTTGCCCGCCGCTCGCCCGAGCTGGTGATCGGTGCGCTGGCGATCTGGAAGGCGGGCGGGGCCTATGTGCCGCTGGACCCCGATTATCCTGCCGACCGGATCGAACTTTACATCGAGGATTCGGGCGCGGCTGTCGTGCTGGTTCAGGACGGTCTTGCCGACCGGCTGCCCAGGCACAGCGCGCAGGTGGTGACTATTCCGACCGGTCTGCCCCATGGGCTGGTCGCGCCGCCCGCCAGCGCCGTCGGCCCTGAAAATCTGGCCTATCTGATCTATACCTCGGGTTCGACCGGTCGGCCCAAGGGCGTGATGGTTGAACATCGCAATGTCGCGAACTTCTTTGCCGGGATGGATGAGGTCATTCCCCATCAGCCAGGCGACGCATGGCTGGCGGTGACCAGCCTGTCCTTTGACATCTCGGTGCTTGAGGTTTTCTGGTCGCTGGCGCGTGGTCTCAGACTGGTTATCGCCAGCGAGGAATCGCGGCTGGCAGTCTCTGCGACCCCGGCAAAGCCGCGCCACGAGGTTCAGGGTGGCATGCAGTTCAGCCTGTTCTACTGGGGCAATGACGACGGGCCGGGGCCAAGGAAATACCAGTTGTTGCTGGAGGGCGCGCGCTTTGCCGATCAGAACGGCTTTGTCGCTTTGTGGACGCCCGAGCGTCATTTCCATGCCTTTGGCGGGCCATATCCGAATCCGTCGGTTTCTGGTGCGGCGGTCGCTGCGGTGACCAGGAATATCTCGGTCCGCGCCGGTAGCTGCGTTCTGCCCCTGCATCACCCCGCCCGGGTGGCCGAGGAATGGGCGGTAATCGACAACCTGACCTCGGGTCGGGCGGGTCTTGCCATCGCTTCGGGCTGGCAGCCGGACGATTTTGTCCTGCGCCCCGAAAACGCGCCGCCAAACAACAAGGCCGCGCTTGCGCAGGGCGTGGATCAGTTGCGCCGCCTGTGGCGCGGCGAGGCGGTCGAGTTTCCGCGCAAGGACGGCAGCATGTTCGGTGTCGTGACCCAGCCCCGTCCGGTGCAAAAGGAACTGCCGTTGTGGATGACGGTGGCCGGAAACCCCGATACCTGGGTCGAGGCCGGGCGTCTGGGCATGAATGTCCTGACCCATCTGCTGGGCCAAGGCATTGATACCGTGGCAAGCCGCATCAAGGATTATCACGCCGCGCTGCGGTCTGTGGGGCATGACCCGGCGAATTTCACCGTCACGCTGATGCTGCACACCTGTCTGGCCGAGGACCGCGAGACGGCGCGCGAAATTGCCCGCGAGCCGATGAAGAGCTACCTGCGCAGTGCCGCGGCTCTTGTCAAACAATACGCCTGGGATTTCCCGGCCTTCCGCCGTCCGGCGGGCATGACGAACCCGATGGCGATCGACCTTGGTTCGCTGCCCGAAGAGGAACTGGACGGCATCCTGGAATTCGCGTTTCTGCGCTATTTCGAGGATTCCGGGCTGTTCGGTTCGATCAAGGACGGGGTTGCGCGGGTCGAGCAGCTTAAATCCATCGGCGTGGGTGAGATCGCCTGCCTGATCGACTATGGCATTGCGCCCGAACAGGTGGTGGCGGGCTTTCCGCTGCTGGCCCGGCTGCGGGCCGAGGTGAACCCACATGGCGACCAGCCCGAGGATGGTGATTTCTCGATTGCCGCTCAGATCCGGCGCTGGAAGGTCACCCATCTGCAATGCACGCCCAGCATGGCGCGCATCCTCGTTTCGGACCCTCAGGTCGCGGCAGCCATGTCGGGACTGAAATGCGTGATGGTCGGGGGCGAGGCGTTGCCGCCCTCGCTGCTTGCTGAGATCAAGGCGGCGACACGGGCGCGGGTCCTGAACATGTATGGCCCGACCGAGACGACGATCTGGTCAACCGTCGCCGATCTGACCGACACGGCCGAGGTGACACTGGGCCGGCCTATCGCGAATACCCGGCTTTATGTGCTGGATGGCGATGGTACACCCGTGCCCCCCGGTGCGCAGGGCGAGCTGTGGATTGGGGGTCATGGCGTCGCGCGCGGCTATTGGCAGCGTGAGGATCTGACCACGGCGGCCTTCCGTCCCGATCCTTTCGTCCCGGCGGATGGTGCCCCGCCTTGGGGTGTGCGCATGTATCGCACGGGAGATCTGGTGCGCTGGGGCGAGGATGGTGGCCTTGATTACATCGGCCGGGCCGATCATCAGGTCAAGCTGCGCGGTTTCCGCATCGAACTGGGCGAGATTGAGGCCCAGCTTGCCGCCCAGCCCGGTGTGCGCGAGGCGGTGGCGCTGGTGCGTGAGGATGTGCCCGGCGACAAACGGCTGGTGGCCTATGTCACCGGCGCCGCCAATCTGTGCGAAAAGCGGCTGCGCGAAGCTCTGCAGGCGCATTTGCCCGTCCATATGGTGCCTGGTCGGATTGTGCGGCTTGAAAAGATGCCGTTGACTCCGAACCGCAAGATTGACCGGAAGCACCTGCCGGTCCCGGGGGCCGTGACTTCTGCCCCGATCGGGACTGCTGCCGGGGTCGCGACGCAGACGGCCATCGAGGCCGTCCCCGCCGCCGCGGCTATGGCCGCGAACACCGCCCCGACCGAGGATCTGTCGAAGGAGGTGCAGGCGATCTGGTGCGAGGTGCTGGGGGTCGAACAGGTTGGCCCGCGCGACAGTTTCTTTGCGCTTGGCGGCCATTCGTTGCTGGCGATCCAGCTGCACCGGACCTTGCGTGACCGGCTGGCGCTGCCGCGGCTGGGGGTGACGGATATCTTCCGTTTCCCGGTCATGGGGGATTTCCTGCGCCATGTCGCAAATTTGGTTCCGGCCAATGACGCAGCCCCCGCGGCGGCTGCCGCGCCGCCGGTTGTCACCGCCCAGACGCCGGCACCGGCTGCGCCCGTGGCGGCGCCTGCCGCTACGCCATCCGTCGCGGGGGATGACATCATGGCCCGGCGGCGGGCCTTGCGGGCACAATTGCGTGGCGCGCGGTGAGCGCTGCCGCTGCCCTTGAGGCGCTGGCGCGCCGCTTGCTGCCCGTCGGTTATGGCTGCGCAGTGCTGCCCCTTAGTGCGCAGCCCGCGCCGCTGTTGCCCGAGGAGAGGGTGGCCATCGTCCGGGCCGTTCCCAAGCGGCAGCGCGAATTCGCCTTAGGTCGCACCGTCCTGCGCATGGCGATTGGTGAGGCTGGGCATGATTTGCCGCCAACGCGCCCCATTGCAATGCGGCCCGACCGCCAGCCCGACCTGCCCGGAGGCATTCACGCCAGCCTGTCGCATGGCGGCGATTACTGCATAGCCATTGCCGCACCCCCCGGAGGGGCAAGCGTCGGGATCGATATCGAGCCCTGCGACCGTGACCAGCCTGCCGGGCTGACCGAGGCGATCATGCCGTTTCGCCTGCACACTTCTGCGGCGCCTCTTTTGGCCTTTTGTGCCAAAGAGGCGATGTTCAAGGCGCAGTATCCGCTGACCCGCCGTATGCTGGATTTCCGCGAGGTACCGGCTGTGATCGGCCCTGCGCGCTTTCGCGCCTGCATGGGGGATCGGCTGATCGGCGGGCGCTGGGGGCGGGTCGATGGATACTGGCTGGCCGTCAGTCTGTGGCGCGGCTGATTAGCTCTGCCAGCCTTTGCGCAGATTCCTGGATGTCGTGACGCCTGATGACGCGGGCGCGGGCGGCCATGCCCATGCTGTGAAGTGTCCGGGGATCGGCTTCGGCCGCGTCCAGCATGACGCGGGCAAGGGCCTCGGGGTCTCCGGCGGGGACGAGCCAGCCTTCATGTCCGGGGCGCACCAGTTCGGGGATCCCGGCGATATAGGTGGCGATGATCGGCCGGGCGCAGGCCATCGCCTCCATGATGACGACCGGCAAACCTTCGGCAAAGCTGGGGGTGACAAGCACATGGGCGGCGTCAAGTGCAGCGCGTACGCCCGCCTCGTCCTGCCAGCCTAGCAGCCGGACGGCCGCGCCCATGCCTTCGGCGGCGATCAGCGCCTCGATCTGGGGGCGCAGCTCTCCGTCCCCGACCAGTGACAGGCGCAGCGCGGGGTTTTGACGCCACGCCGAGGCAAAGGCGCGGATCAGCAGGCCAAAGCCCTTTTGCTCGGCAAAGCGGCCGATGGCGACCATGTGAAACGGGCCTTGCGGCAAGGGCGCGGGGTCAGCCCAACGGGTAAGGTCAAGGCCGCAATGTACCACATGGACCTTGTCCCAGTCCCCGGGCGCTGCCCAGCGGCAAAGCTGTGAGCGGCCATAGCTGCTGACGGCGACACAGAACTCGGCAAGCGCAAGCTTGCCGCCCAGATCAAGCGCCTGGACATTGTCGAACTCTTCCGGCCCGTGGACCGTGAAGCTAAAGCGCGGTCCGCCAAGCAGCCGCGCGTAGGCTGCGACCCGGGCCGGGTTGGTCCCGAAATGCGCATGGATATGGGTCAACCCCAGCGCGCGGGCGCGGGCGGCAATACGGGCGCCTTCGGCCAGATAGACGATTTGTCGCGCCAGGCTGGATTCCCCGGCCCGCGCCCGCCGCCATGCCAGCCGCAAAGCCGAGGCAAGCTGGCGCGGCTGAGCGCGGCCTTGCCGGAACAGATCGCCAAGAAGCTGGCGGCCCCCGGCCTCAAGTACGCGTTCGGTCCGGGCATATTCGGCCAGATCGGCGGGATCGGTCAGCGCACCCTTATCCCCGCGCATGGCAAAGCGGTGGATGTGAAAACCCAAAGCCCCGAGCGCGGCGATTTCGCGTCGGATGAAGCTGTGCGAAGGGCGGGGATAGGTGTTCACCAGATAGCCGATTCGCAAGGCGGCGGCTCCCTCTCGGAAATGTGTGGGCTCAGCCAGCGGCATTTTGACAACACCTTGAGCGAGTCCGTGGCTGGTTTGGTTTAACGACGCGGGGTAATATCCTAAGGGCAACCGGCTCTCAAAACTTTGTCTGGCGCTTTGCCGTTTCTTTGGCACTATGGATGTCAGAGATCCTGGTGTTGAAGGAGAACGACCCTGACTGGCATTCTGACCATTAGTATCGCCGTGGCGCTGGTAGGCGCGGTGATCGGGTTCGTAGCCTTTGATCTGCCAGTCTGGGCGGCGCTACTTGTTTATGTGGTCAGCGGAACGGCTGCGATGCTGTTCATTGCCTGGCGGCGCTTTAGATGCGCCGAGCGCCACGAAGTGGTCGAGCGCAGCACAACGGCTCAGTAGCCGGTACAGCGCAGGACCACCCCAACCGTCCGGGCGATGATCGAAATATCGCCCTTAAGGCTTAGTTCAGCGGCATAACGCGCATCGAACGTGGCCCGGGCCGCGAAGGTGCTGTTGTTACGATCCGAGATCTGCCACAGCCCGGTGACGCCCGGCCGCAGATGGTAATAATCCGCTCCGGGATAAAGCTGTGCCTGCTCCGGCATCATCGGCCGGGGGCCCACGATGCTCATGTCGCCGCGCAGCACATTCCACAGCTGCGGCAGCTCATCAAGCGAGGTCTTGCGCAGGAAATGCCCAAAACGGGTGATGCGCGGATCGTTCTTCAGCTTTTGCGTCAGTTCCCATTCGGCCTTGGCCTCGGGATTGGTTGCCAGATGCTCGGCCAGCCGTGCCTCGGCGTTCTCGACCATGGTGCGCAGCTTCCACAAACGAAAGCTGCGGCCTGACCGTCCGACACGCGGCTGCGTATAGAACGGCTTTTCCCCCTGCCACAGGATAATCGTGGCAAGGATAATCACCACCGGCAGAACAATCGGTGCCGCCATCAGGACGGCGATAATATCCAGCGGGCGCTTAAGGAAACGGGTGTAAAAGGATCGAACGCCGATGGGTTCACTGGAGACCCCGTCAGAGGGTGGTTGCAGCACCGATCCTATAGCTTCGATATCGAAATCAGTGGTGTGCCGCATTTGGAAACTACCTCAATCAGTACCGGCGCAGTATAGCCCGGATGTGTAATAAAACTAGAATGAATTGGCGTGCTGACTAAAAGTATAGGTTTGTTTAAAATCAATAAGTTATATAGCAAATACAGGGACTTTATATGCCTGTCTGATGGTCGGAATCAAGGATGGTTATGCCCGGCCGTCAGCGTTCTGGTTGATTTTCGGATAATGCGGCAACTGTCGGTTGAGCGGTATGGATTATGTAATTCGGTGATGCCATGATAGGGAATTAATAATCACAATCGACAGTTGTTAATATGTCTGGGATTATGCAATTTTTAATTGAAAGCGTCACTGCTGTCTATATTGGGCATAGCCTTGTCAGCCCTACAGTTCCCGGCATGATGCAGAGTTTGCTGCAAGAGCCGGTCGAAATGCAGATCATCAACGGCGCCCCACTAGAGGTGCAGTGGAATGATGCGCATCATGCCCAAGGGGTGAACGGGCGTGAGTGGCTACCGGAACATCCCGTCGATGCGCTGGTCCTGACCGAGCGTGTGCCTTTGGATCCGGCGATGGAATATCATGACACGCTGGGCTATGCGGCGCGTTGGGTTGCTTTGGCCCGTCAGTCGAACCCGGCGGTGCGACCCTATCTTTACCAGACCTGGGACTATATCGAGGCGGGGCCGACCGGACCCTGGCGCGATCGTATCCTTGCGGATCTGCCCAAGTGGCAGGCTATTGTTGATCACGTGAACATGGACCTGCCACAAGGGGCTGAACCGATGCGCCTGATCCCGGTTGGTCTGGGCATGGTGCGTCTGCATGACGCGGCCAGTGCGGGCGAGGTCCCGGGCGCGACTTCGATCCGCGACTTTTTCCGCGACGACATCCACCCGACCGAGGCGGGGGGCTTTTACTATATCGCGATGATACATTACGCGGCCCTGACCGGCAAAAGCCCGGTTGGCCTTACGAACCAGATCCCCGGGGGCGGGGGTCCCTATCCCCGTGTTCCCAAAGAACAGGCCGAGGTTCTGCAACAGCTGGCATGGCAGACGGTACAGGAATTCGCGGGGCACTAACGTCCCCGCGCCCATTCCTGGCTGTTGCGGCCCAGCCGGACGGCCAGGGCCACCGTGGAATAGGCAGCAAAGCCCAGCGGATCGCGGGACGCAAGACCGACCAGCTGGGCCTTGCTGGGGCGAGCATGGCCCTGCCGGGGCGGCAGTTCGGGGAACAGGCGCGCGATCTCGGCCACGCCCTGATCCTGCCGGCGGCGTACGCGTACCAGCCGCGAAAACCCCTCGACCAGCGGCCATTCATAGGGCTCATCGACAAGAAACCGCTCGGTTTCTTCGAATTGCAGCCGCGCGAACGTGTCGTCCGAGATGATGCGCGGAAACGCACCCCAGCGCGCGCGCCCCGCCTGATTGACCGCAAACAGCCCTGCTCCGGTAACGCCCTGCGCGACAAAGGGCAGCTTTTGCCAGAACCGCGCATAGGCACGAGAGACCCAGCTATGCGCCGGGGCGACGACCAGCCGCCCGCCCGCATAGCGCGGCTCTGCCACGTCCAGAATGCGGACAATACCCGAAAGCAGCCTTGGCCCCATGCGGATATCGGCGTCCAGATACAGCCGGATCCCCGGCCCGGCGCAGGCGTCCCCATGATTCAGGGCACCGATCTTGCCGCCCTCGGCCAGTTCCTCGACACGCAGCCGCCAGCCGCGCTCTGCAAAGACGGGGGTGCAGGCGCGTGCGCGGCCGGCAGTATCGTCATGGCAGCCGTTAGCGATCACGATCAGATCGACCGGCCCCTGATGGTCCTGAGCCAGCACATGGTCGAGGCAGGCGCCTATGTAATCCGCCTCGTCATGGGCGGGCAGGATGATGGTGCAGGGCGTCATTCAGGGGCTGCCAGGTTCTGGGCCGAATCGTCTGGGGTGCAGGGGGTGGGCCGAACGGGCGCACCATTCTGCCTGGGGTGGCGTTGCGCAACGGGGCAGTGCACCAGAAAGGGGCGGGAAATACCGCGTATCATCGTGCTCCGGCATGTTTTCAGTTGTCGCGTTAATGACCTGGACGTTACCATGCCGGTGCCGGGAGAGTCATCGGCAGGCCGCCGTCGCCCAGGACGGCACTGTTTCATCAGAGGCAAAGGGGCCACAGGTTTGACGCCTGCGACAGGGAATCAACCGGACAAGATGCCGGCTGGACAAACTGCACCCAATGCGGCGTGGGGTCAGGTCTCCAGCAAGTTCATCCGCCGTGAGGCGGCGCTGGCCGCATCGGATGCGAAACACGCCAGGATCATTGCGCAACGGTTTGCGCTGTTGCGCACCCGCATCCTGCGCGAGATGCGCAGTCGCGGCTGGCGCAAGCTGGCGGTGGTGCCGGTGACGCCGGGGGCGGGCGGGACCTTCGTCGCGGTCAATCTGGCACTGGCTCTGGCGCGTCAGCCCCATACGCGGGTCGCGCTGATCGACTTTGACCTTGGCCGGCCCGGCGTTGCGGGCCAGTTGGGCATTCCTGGCTGTACCGCCGTTTCTGCCGCGCTGCGTGAGGAGGGCGATCTGGGCGGGTTGGTTTCGCGTGTAAACGAGGCGCCGAACCTTTCGGTGCTGGCCCCCGAAAGGGCTGAGCCGAACGCGGCCGAGCTTTTGCAGGACGAGGCGCTGGCACAGGCCATGACCCGCCTGCACGACAATCGCCCGGTCGAAATTTCGATCATCGACACGGCGGCGCTTTTGGATCAAGACGCGGCGCTTGCTGCCCTGCCTTTGACCGATGCGCTGCTGCTTGTCGCGGACGGGCGGCGCGGCACCGCCGCCGACATGGAGGAATGCGAGCGGCTGCTAGCAGGCATGCCGCCTGTTATGGGCGTGGTCCTGAATAAATCGGAAGATTAATGTTCGTTATTTGATCAAGACAGGGCTCAGGATTTGGGACCGATTCAATCCTTGCAGGATCTGATTTCGATGGTCTGGCGGCGCTTGCCGCTGGTCCTGACGATCGTGGTTCTGGGCGTACTGGTTTCTTTCTATCTTATCGTTTCTTCGCCGCGCATTTATCAGGCCTCGGCGGTGATCCAGATCGACATGCCTGCCGCCATCGAGCAGGGCAGTGACAGCTCGCTTCCCGCCTCGCGCCGGGTGCAGCTGATCGAACAGCGTCTGATGGCGCGTGCCAACCTGCGCGACGTGACCGAGCGGCTGGGTCTTTTCGCTGACTCCCCCCTGAGCGAAAGCGAAAAGCTGGGGGCGTTGCGCAACTCGACCAAGATCGAAAGCATCACCGCACCTGGCGTTTCGGTCGATTCGCGGATGTCTCTGGCCGCTATCGTCATCACTGCGCAGGCCGAAACCCCGGTGACGGCGGCGGCGATTGCCAACGACTTTGCCGACAGCGTCGTCAACCGCGACCGCGAGAACCGCAATGCCCGCATCCTTGAATCGCAGGAATATCTGCGCTCGGAAGAGCGCCGCCTGAACGAGGCCCTTTCGGTTCAGGAACGCAAGGTGATCGAATTCAGCAGCCGTAATGAGGATTCGCTGCCTTCGTCCCAGGAATTTTTGCAGACCGAGCTGGCCCAGCTGACCGAGATGGAAACGGCGCTGGACCGTGACATCATGACCCTGCAGCGCGAGCGGCTGTCGCTTGAGGCGGGCGGTACGGCGGCGGATGCCCGCCCCTCGGCCTCGCTGGTTCAGCAGATCCGCGCGGCAGAAATCGAACTGGCGCAAGCCCGCCGCACCCTTTCGCCCGAGCACCCCGAGATCAAGCGCCTTGAGGAAAACCTTGAGCGGCTGAACAGCGGGGGCGGCAGCGGCGGCTCGGATGTGGTGCGCCGTCAGGCCGAACTGATCGACGCCCAGTTGGCCCAGCTGAACGAGCAAAAGGCCGGCATCGCCCTGCGCCGGGCCGAAATTGATCAGGCGCGCGCCCGTTCGGCCCAGGTCACGCGTGAGCTTGAGGCGATGAACCGCGAACAGCGCCGCCTGCAGGATCGCTATAATGAGATCTCGCGCCAGCTGGCTCAGGTCGAGACGCAGCAGATGCTGATGGAAAACGACCAGACCGAGCGGTTTGTCCTGTTGGAACGCGCCCTGCCGCCAGAATATCCCGCCCTGTCGAACCGCAAGAAAAGCGCGGTGATGGGGGTGGGGGGCAGCATCGCGCTGGCGCTTGCCGTGGCCTTTGTGCTTGAGTTGCTGAATCCGGTCCTGCGCCGCGGCGACCAGTTTGCACGCGTGACCGGCACCCGCCCGGTCATCTCATTGCCTTATCGCCTGTCCAGGGCTGACCTGCGCGCGCGCCGTCTGCGCAATATCTATATGATCGTGCTGCTGGTGGTGGGCGTCTTTGTCGCCCTGTGGCTGATCGGCAAGGTCCCCGGCCTGCCGTCCCCCGGCGTCGTCAGCATGCCGACCGACGGAATGGGCTGATGACTCAGCAGGAGGTAACCTCTGACGCGCATGTCTCCGAGGCACCGCGCAGAAAGGGCCTCGCTTCGCGCGCGCTGGGCAGCGGCATGTGGTCGATGGCGAATTTCGGCCTGGGCCAGATCATGCGGCTGGGGTCGAACCTGATCCTGACCCGCATTCTTAGCCCGGATGATTTCGGCCTGATGGCGCTGGTGACCAGTTTCCTGATCGGGCTCAGCATGTTCAGCGACATGGGCTTTGGCCCCTCGATCATGCAGAGCAAACGCGGGGATGAGCCGGATTTTCTTGATACGATCTGGACGCTCAAGATCATCCGCGGTTTTCTGATCTGTCTTGCCGCGATGGTGATGGCATGGCCGCTGGCGGTATTTTATGACGCGCCGCTGTTTGGCTGGGTGTTCCCGGTGGCGGCGACCTCGATGATTGTCGGGGGCTTTCTGCCCACCCGTATCGACACCGCCGCGCGGCATCTGCAAATCGGGCGGCTGACGGTGATCGAGCTGGCCAACCAGCTGATCGGCATCCTGATCACCATTGCCGCCGCGCTGATCCTGAAATCGGTCTGGGCGCTGGTCTGGGGCAATGTCCTTGGGGCCTTTGCCCAACTGTTGATGTTCCGGCTGTTTCTGCCCGGCCACCGCAACCGCTTTCGGATGGAGCCCAAGGCCCGCGCCGAAGTGATGAAATTCGGCAAATGGATCTTTTTCAGTACCATCTGCGGATTTTTGCTGTTTCAGGGCGACCGCATCATTCTTGGCCGGGTTCTGACCCTGCATCAGCTGGGGATCTATAACATCGGGCTGTTTCTGGCGACGGTGCCGGCGATGCTGGGCTCATCCATTGGCGGGCGGCTGTTCATCCCCATGTATCGCGAGCATCCGCCGACGGCGGGCGAGGATCATCGCCGAGCGCTTGCGCGTACCCGCGCCGGGCTGACGGCACTGTTACTTTCTGTCGCCGTCGTGCTGGCCTGGGTGGGGCCGCCGCTTGTCGATCTGCTTTATGACGCGCGCTATGTCACTGCCGGGGGTGTGCTGGTCGCCATCGTCTGTATTCAGATGCTGCAGGTCATCCCGATCAGCTATGAATACTCAGCGCTGGCGGCAGGGGATTCGCGTGGCTTTTTCATCATGCAATCGTCGCGCGCGGTGATCTATTTCACGCTGGTCGCGGCGGGGGCGTTCCTTTATGGCCTGCCGGGGCTTTTGATCGGGCAGGCGCTGTCGCAGGTCTTTTGCTATCCGGTGACGGTGTGGCTGGCGCGGCGGCACGGTTGCTGGGACCCGCGCCATGACCTGATTGCCACGCTGGTGGCGCTGGCGGCCGCGGTTACGGCTCTGGCCGGGCACCGGGAGGCAATCGTCGGGGCGCTGTTTTCCTAAGATCAGTTTCAAGCATTTTACCCCTTCCGGTTCCTCGGGCCCCGGGTCTATTGCATAAGGCCACGTCATGAGGAGGACCCGGATGAGCGACGACAACACCCCGCGCAAATCCCGCATCACGCGGGAAGAGGCTCTGGCCTATCACCTGGAGCCCCGTCCGGGCAAATTCGACATCGTCGCCTCGACCCCCATGGCGACCCAGCGCGATCTGTCGCTGGCCTATTCCCCCGGCGTTGCCGTCCCGGTCGAGGCGATCGCCGAGCGGCCTGAGACCGCCTATGACTATACCGTCAAGGGCAATATGGTTGCTGTTATTTCAAACGGCACGGCGATCCTTGGGCTGGGCAACCTTGGGGCGCTGGCCTCGAAGCCGGTGATGGAGGGTAAGGCGGTACTGTTCAAGCGCTTTGCCGATGTGAACGCCATCGACATCGAACTGGATACCGAGGACCCTGACGAAATCATCAACGCCGTGCGCCTGATGGGGCCGACCTTTGGCGGTATCAACCTTGAGGATATCAAGGCTCCGGAATGTTTCATCATTGAGCAGCGCCTCAAAGAACTGATGGATATCCCGGTCTTTCATGACGACCAGCACGGCACGGCAGTGATCTGCGCGGCGGGGCTTATCAACGCGCTTGAGCTGTCGGGTAAAAAGATCGAGGACGTGAGGATTGTCCTGAACGGCGCGGGCGCGGCGGGAATCGCCTGTCTGGAACTGTTGAAATCCATGGGCGCGCGGCATGAAAACTGCATCATGTGCGACACCAAGGGCGTGATCTATCAGGGCCGCACCGAGGGCATGAACCAGTGGAAATCGGCCCATGCCGTGGTGACCGAGGCCCGCACGCTGGAAGATGCGCTCAAGGGTGCGGATGTGTTCCTGGGCGTTTCGGCCAAGGGGGCGGTGACGCAGGATATGGTCGCCTCGATGGCCGACAATCCGGTCATCTTTGCCATGGCGAACCCCGATCCGGAAATCACCCCGGAAGAGGCTCATGCGGTTCGTCCCGACGCCATCGTCGCGACCGGCCGCTCGGACTATCCCAACCAGGTGAACAACGTTCTGGGCTTTCCCTATCTGTTCCGCGGCGCGCTTGATATCCACGCCCGCGCCATCAATGACGAGATGAAGATCGCCTGCGCCCGCGCGCTTGCCGAGCTTGCGCGCGAGGATGTGCCGGATGAGGTTGCGGTTGCCTATGGGCGCAAACTGCAATTCGGCCGCGATTATATCATCCCGACCCCTTTTGATCCGCGACTGATCCATGTCGTGCCGCCAGCTGTGGCGCAGGCGGGTATGGATACCGGCGTCGCCCGCCGGCCGATCATCGACATGGACGGCTATGTCCAGTCGCTGAAAGCCCGCATGGACCCGACAGCGGCCATTCTGCAGGGCATCCATGCCCGGGCGCGTCAGGCCCAGGCCCGGATGATCTTTGCCGAAGGCGATGATCTGCGGGTGCTGCGGGCTGCCGTGGCGTGGCAGCGCGGCGGCATGGGGCAGGCGCTGGTCGTTGGCCGCGAAAGCGACGTCAGGGAAAAGCTCGAGGCCGTGGGCATGGGCGATGCCGCCCGTGAACTGACCGTGGTGAACGCGGGCAATTCGCGCCATCTCGATCAATATCACGAGACGCTTTACACCCGCTTGCAGCGCAAGGGTTTTGACCGCGAGGACACCAACAAGCTTGCCAACCGCGACCGTCATGTCTTTGCCGCGCTGATGCTGGCGCATGGCCATGGCGACGGGCTGGTGACCGGGGCCACGCGCAAGAACGCCCATGTTCTGGCTCAGATCGGCAAGGTTTTCGACGTCACGCCCGCTGATGGCGCGGTTGGCATCACCGCCGTTCTGCACAATGGCCGTGTCATCCTGATGGGTGATACGCTGGTTCACGAATGGCCCGAGGCCGAGGATCTGGCCGATATCGCCATTCGCGGCGCACAAGTGGCGCGCGACCTTGGGATTGAGCCCAGGGTGGCCTTTCTGTCCTTTTCGAACTTTGGCTATCCGATCAGCGAGCGCGCGGTAAAGATGGCCCATGCGACCGAGGTGCTGGACGCCCGGCGCGTTGATTTCGAATACGAGGGCGAGATGACCGTTGATGTGGCGCTGAATCCGACGCAGGCGGCGAAATACCCGTTCTCGCGGCTCAAGGGGCCTGCGAACGTGCTGGTGGTGCCGGCGCGGCATTCAGCCTCGATCTCGGTCAAGCTGCTGCAAGAGATGGCGGGGGCGACGGTGATCGGCCCGATCCTGACCGGGGTGCCGCACCCGATCCAGATCTGCTCGACCGGTTCGACAGTGAACGACATCCTGAACATGGCCGCCATTGCGGCAGGCCGGCTGGGTCAGGTCCGGTAAAATGATAAGGCGCCCCGGCACAGGGGCGCCTGTTCAGTCGGGCAGGGCGGTTGTCCGGGTGGTCCCGGGCTGTCAGCCCCCGGCCGCGCCAAAACATTCGCCGCGTTCGACCTGACGCTGTCTTTCGCGGAAACGGGCGCGGTCAGCCTCGGTATATTCGTCCACGCAGCGGTGGCAGCAAACGCCCAGCTCATACTCCGGGCGGTTGCGGTCCTCGGGCGCAAGGGGGCGGCGACAGGCGTGGCACAGCTCATGCTGGCCCTGACGCAGCCCGTGGCCAAGGCTGACACGCTTGTCAAAAACAAAGCACTCACCGCGCCACAGGCTGTCTTGTTCGGGCACTTCCTCAAGATACTTCAGGATGCCGCCTTTGAGGTGAAAGACCTCGGGCAGCCCTTCGCCCAGCAGGAAATTGGTGGATTTCTCGCAGCGGATGCCGCCGGTGCAGAACATGGCGATGCGCTTGCCGGCAAAGCGGTGAGCATTCTCGCGCCACCAGTCCGGGAATTCGCGAAAGCTTTTGGTGCCGGGGTTGATCGCGCCCGCGAAAGTGCCGATTTCGACCTCGTAATCGTTACGGGTGTCGATCACTGCCACATCGGGCGCAGCGATCAGGGCGTTCCAGTCCTGTGGATTGACATAGTTGCCGACCGCGGCAGAGGGATCCACGTCGGGCTGGCCCATGGTGACGATTTCGCGCTTGATGCGCACTTTCATGCGGCCAAAGGGCATGGTCCCGGCCGAGCTTTCCTTCCACTCAAGCGTCTCGCAGCCGGGCAGGGCGCGGATATGGGCAAGGACCGCGTCGATCCCTTCGCGCGTGCCGGCAATAGTGCCATTGATCCCCTCGCGCGCCAGCAGCAGCGTGCCTTTGACGCCGTTGGTGCAGGCGCATCTGGCCAAGGGCGCCCTTAGCGCCTCGGGGTCGGGAAAGCGGGTGAAATGGTAAAGCGCAGCGACTGTCAGCATGGCATCGGCTTAGCGTCCCGCCCGCAGGCATTCAAGTTGCCGCATTGACGCCCCTGCCGCCGGAGCCTACCAATTTTCGGAACAAACCAGAGAGGCACCATGGCAAAGGCCCTGATTGTCATCGACATGCAACTGGACTTCTGTCCGGGCGGGCGGCTTGCCGTCGCCGGCGGGGATGAGATCGTGCCGGCGATCAATGCGCTGATGGCGGGGTTTGACGCCGTGGTGCTGACGCAGGACTGGCATCCCCGTGATCACGCAAGCTTTGCCGACAACCATCCCGGAGCCGCCCCTTTTTCTCAGATCGAGATGCCCTACGGCCCGCAGGTGCTGTGGCCGGCGCATTGCGTGATCGGCAGCGAGGGGGCGGGTTTTCATCCGGGCCTTGACGCGACGCACGCTGATCTGGTGATCCGCAAAGGGTTCCGGGCGCAGATCGACAGCTATTCGGCATTTTACGAAAATGACCACCAGACCGCGACCGGGCTGGCGGGTTATCTGCGGGACCGGTCGATCGGGGATCTGACCTTTGTCGGGCTGGCGCATGATTTTTGTGTCGCCTGGTCGGCCATTGATGCGGTCAGACTGGGTTTCCGCGCTACGGTGGTCGAGGACGCAACCCGCGCCATCGACCTGAACGGTTCGCGCGAGGCCGCGCGTGAGGACATGCACAAAGCGGGGGTGACGCTGGCATGATGACCCCGACTGTCGATATTGCTACCCGGGTCTATAACCATAAATGGAAGATCGACCCGATCGTCCGTTCACTGATTGACGATGATTTCTACAAGCTCTTGATGTGCCAGTCGGTTTTTCGCAACCGGCCGAATACGCATGTCACCTTTAGCCTGATCAACCGCACCAGCTCGATCCGTCTGGCCGAGCTGATCGACGAAGGCGAACTGCGCGAGCAGCTGGACCATGTGCGCGGTCTGTCGCTGACGCGTGGCGAAAGCACCTGGCTGCGGGGCAATACCTTCTATGGCAAGCGCCAGATGTTCCGGCCGGACTTTATGGAGTTCCTCGAAAACCTGCGCTTGCCCGCCTATCATCTGGAAAAGCGCGACGGTCAGTACGAGCTGATCTTTGAGGGCAGCTGGCCCGAGGTCATGCTGTGGGAAATCCCCGCGCTTGCCATCATCATGGAACTGCGCTCGCGCGCGGTGCTAAGGGATATGGGCCGGTTCGAATTGCAGGTGCTTTATGCCCGTGCGATGACCCGGCTGTGGGAAAAGATCGAAGAGTTGCGCAAGCTGGGTCCCGATCTGCGCATCGCCGATTTCGGCACCCGGCGGCGGCACAGCTTTCTTTGGCAGGACTGGTGTGTGCAGGCCATGGTCGAGGGGCTGGGGGATGAGCGTTTCATCGGCACCTCGAACTGTCTGATTGCCATGCGCCGCGACATCGAGGCCATCGGCACCAACGCCCATGAACTGCCTATGGTCTATGCTGCGCTTGCCGAAACGGATGATCAGCTGCGTCAGGCGCCCTATCGTGTCCTTGCCGACTGGCACGAAGAGCATGACGGCATGTTGCGCATCATCCTGCCCGACACCTATGGTACCAAGGGTTTTCTTGAACATGCGCCGGATTGGCTGGCGGGCTGGACCGGCATCCGTGTCGATAGCGGCGACCCCGCTGAGGGGGCTGAGACCGCGATCCGGTGGTGGCAAAGCCGCGGCGAGGACCCGCGCGAAAAGCTGATCATTTTTTCGGACGGGCTGGACGTGGACAAGATCAGAGACCTGTTCAACCAGTTCCACGGCCGCGCCAAGATCAGCTTTGGTTGGGGCACGCTGCTGACCAACGACTTTCGCGGGCTGGTGCCGGGGGATGGGCTCGCGCCCTTCTCTCTGGTCTGCAAGGCTGTGGCGGCCGAGGGCAGGCCGACTGTCAAACTGTCGGACAATCCCGGAAAGGCCACCGGTCCCGAGAATGAGATCGAGCGTTACAAGCGCATCTTTGACGTCGGCCAGCAAAAGGCGATGCAGGTCATCGTCTGAACCGAACCCGCCGCGCCAGAAGGCTTTCCGGCACGGCGGGCTGTCTCTATGCTCAAAGGCTGTCGCGCCAGCGGTTGACCAGCGGATAGCGCCGGTCAAGCCAGAATGCCTTGGTCGAGATACGCGGCCCGGGCGCGGCCTGATAGCGTTTCCATTCGCTGCCATAAAGCAGCGCCTCGACCTTTCTGACCGTATCGGGGTCAAAGCCCTGCGCGACCAGATCGCTTAGCGCCAGATCTTTTTCGACCAGCCCTTCAAGGATTGCATCCAGCACCTCATAAGGGGGCAGGCTGTCCTGATCCTTTTGGTTCGGGCGCAACTCGGCCGAGGGGGGCTTGGTGATGATCTGGGGCGGGACGACCTCGCCCGTGCGCCCCAGCATCCAGTCACGGTGGTTACGGTTGCGCCAGCGGCAGGTTTCGAACACCCGGGTCTTGTACAGGTCCTTGATCGGGTTATAGCCGCCCGCCATGTCGCCATAGATCGTCGCATAGCCGACCGCGACCTCGGATTTGTTGCCGGTGGTCAAAAGCAACTCGCCGAACTTGTTCGACAGCGCCATCAGCATGACGCCGCGCAGGCGGGACTGGATGTTTTCCTCGGTCGTGTCGGGCCTGGTCCCCTCCATCAGATGGGCCAGCGCATCCGAGACAGCGTCGCGTGCGCCCTCGATATGGACGGTGTCGAGGCGCACCCCCAGCCGGTCCGCGCAATCCTTGGCATCATCCAGACTGGCCTGCGAGGTGTATTCGCTGGGCAGCATGACACAGCGGACATTCTCGGGGCCGATGGCATCGCAGGCGATGGTGGCAACCAGCGCCGAGTCGATACCGCCTGACAAGCCCAGAACCACCTTGCGAAAGCCCGATTTGCGCATGTAATCGCGCAGGCCCAGCATCATGGCGTGATAGTCCTGTTCCCATTCGTCGGGCTGGGGGTCCATCTGGCCCGACACCGCGCGCCAGCCCTGGGGCGTGCGCTCAAGATCGACATGGGTCAGGATTTCGTCAAAGGGGGCAAGCTGCATGACCTTGACGACGCCGCCGTTCTCGCCGGGGTTCAGGACAAAGCTGGCACCGTCATAGATCTGATCGTCCTGTCCACCGACCGAGTTCAGATAGATCAGCGGCAGGCCGGTTTCGACGACACGGGCGACCATGTGGCCCATGCGCAGGTCCAGTTTGTTGCGGTGATAGGGGCTGCCATTCGGGACCAGAAGCAGCTCGGCCCCGGTCTCGGCCAGCGTCTCACTGACCGCAGGCCACCAGGCGTCTTCGCAGATCGGGCTGCCGATGCGCAGACCATCAAGGCTGTAGGGTCCCGAGATCGGCCCGACATCGAAAAGCCGCATCTCGTCGAAAAGCTGTTTGTGGGGCAGCTCGTGCTTAAGCACCCGCGCAGCCACCTTACCACCTTTAAGGATCCAGTAGGCGTTATAAAGCCGGTCCCCCTCGGCATAGGGGCCGCCGATGCCGATGGCGGGGCCTTCGGCGCAGTCCTGCGCAAGGGTTTCGATCCGCGACATCGCTTCGCGGGTGAAGCCCGGTTTCAGCACCAGGTCCTGGGTCTGGTAGCCGGTGACGAACATTTCGGGCAGGGCAAGCAGGTTCGCGCCAGCCGCGCGCGCCTGTTCCCATGCCTGGCGGGCCTTTTCGGCATTGCCGGGCAAATCGCCCACGGTGGGGTTAAGCTGCCCAAGGGTAATACGGAACCTGTCGGTCATGGCACTTCCTTAACGGATTTCGCTATCTGTGATAGGCGAGGGAGCGGCAAAGGAAAAGTCGGGCTTTGCGCCTGTGCGCACCTTGCGATAAACCGATGGCAAAAGCAGCAACGAGGCGGAGTGCAGGATCCATGAAGGCAGCCCTTGTCGCCTGCGCGATGATTCTGGCTGGCGCAGGCATGGCCGGCGCGCAGTCGGTCATCACCAAACAATATGATGACGGCGGCGTCTATGAGGGCACCTTCCGCAATGGCAAGCAGCATGGGCGGGGGACCTACAGGCTGCCCTCGGGCTATGAATATACCGGCGACTGGGTTGAGGGTGAGATTCTGGGGCAGGGTATCGCCAAGTTCCCCAATGGCTCGGTCTACGAGGGCACCTTTGCCAAGGGCAAGCCGAACGGCAAGGGCAAGATCACCTACGCCGATGGCGGCAGCTACGAAGGCGACTGGCAGGACGGCCAGATCACCGGGCGGGGGATCGCGCGCTATGCCAATGGCTCGGTCTATGAGGGCGCGTTTCAGAACGCCCTGCACCACGGCAAGGGCGTCCTGACCCAGCCGAACGGCTATCGCTATGAAGGTGACTGGAAACAGGGCATCAAGGACGGTCTGGGCAAGATCACCTACCCTGACGGTGCCACCTATGAAGGCGAGATGAAGGCCAATCAGCGCTCGGGTCAGGGTAAGCTGACGATGCCCGACGGCTTGACATATGACGGCGGCTGGCTGGCCGGTCAGATGTCGGGTCAGGGCAAACTGACCCAGCCTTCTGGCGACAGCTACGAGGGCCGCTTTGCCAACGGCAAACGTGAGGGTAAGGGCGTTGCGCTATATGCCAACGGCGATCGTTACGAAGGCGATTTCCGCGCAGACAAGCGCTGGGGCGTCGGCACGTTCACCGGCACCGACGGTTATGTCTATACCGGGGATTGGGTCGAAGGCCGTATGGAGGGTCTTGGCCGCATCACCTATCCCGATGGCTCGGTCTATGAAGGTGCGTTAAAGAACGATCTGCCGGACGGGCGCGGCCTTATCACCTATCCCGATGGTGCAAGCTATGACGGTGATTGGGTCGCAGGCATGATCGAGGGGCAGGGCGTGGCCAAATACGCCAACGGTCTGATCTATGAGGGCGGTTTCAAACGCGGCCGCAACGAGGGGCAGGGCCGCATGACCTATCCTGACGGCTATGTCTATAACGGCGCGTGGCGCGATGGGCAGCGCCACGGGCAGGGGCAGGCAACCTATGCCGACGGCACGACCTATGACGGATCTTTCGTCAACGGTTTGCGCCATGGCAAAGGGCGGCTGATCGCTCCGGACGGTTTCCGCTATGAAGGCAGCTGGAAAGAGGGTGAGATCGACGGCGAAGGCGTCGCCACCTATGCCAATGGTGACGTCTACACCGGCCATTTCGTGATGGGCAAACGGCAGGGCGCGGGTGTGATGCGCTATGCGACCGGAGAGGTCGCCGCAGGGGAATGGGACGACAACCGTCTGGCCGTGCCGACCGAGGGCGCAGAGCCCGAAGGGGCGGGCACCCCTGAAGGCGTAGTGCCCGCCGAGCCTGCGGTCGGCGAATAAAGGACGGGCTTAATCTATCAGCCGTGCCTGAGCGCTTTCGGGCCAATGTGCAAAGGGCAGCACGCGCCCGTTGCGGCGGCTTTCAGCCACGCGGTCCAGATCAACCTCGGCCTTGACCCAGCCGGGCTGATCCAGCGGCCCCTCGGCAAGAATGCCGTTTTCCGGCCAAAGCCCGTCGGGGGGTGCATAGATCGCCGCTGCACCACGGTTTTCGTCAATGGCCGGATTCCAGTCTACCTCTCCGACTGTCGGGGCATGTACCACGATGCATTGGTTTTCCAGCGCCCGGGCCATCGCGCCGATGCGGACCCGGTTGAACCCGGCAATTGTATCAGTGCAAGAGGGGGTCAGGATGATCTCGACCCCCGCCTCGGCCAGCACGCGGCCCAGCAGGGGGAATTCGCTATCATAACAGATCAGCACACCCAGCCGCCCGACCGGGGTGTCAAAGACGCGCAGCCCTGGCGCGCCGACAACATCCCAATCCTCGCGTTCGAACCGGGTCATGACCTGTTTGTCCTGATGGCCGATCCGTCCTTGGGGGCCGAACAGCACCGCGCGGTTGACCGGGCGCGGCCCCTCGAAACAGGGACCCGAAGCGGCAAGGATATGCACCCCGTGCTGTGCCGCCAGCTCGGCATGCAGAGCATCGCGCGCTGTCTCATGGCGGGCCACCTCGTGCAGCGAAGCCTCAAGATCGCCCGCGACTTCGCGTCCTCCCAGCGAGGCGAGTTCCATCGCGCTATATTCGGGAAACACCAGCAGATCGCAGTCAGCCGCATCCTTGACCCAGGCCGAGATCTTGGCGCGATAGGCGTTGAAATCCCCAAGCCAGTCAAAGGGATAGGCGGCGGCGGCGATCTTGATGATGCGGGTCACAGCTTTTTCATCCAGAATTGCAGGGGTTTGCGGCTTTGGGTGGACTCGCCGATATCGCGCCATTCGAATTCGGCTACGACCCCGGGCAGGGGGGCATAGCCGCGCTTGCGCCAGAACCCGTCGAGGGGCAGGTAATCCGCAGGCCGTGCCGGATGGTCTGCGGGGCGGATCACGCTGCAAAATGCGCTGAAGCGGCGGCCAAGTGCCCGGCCCTGCGCCTCGCGCCCGTCAAAGAAGACATGGCCCAGCCCGCGGCCGCGGTATTCGGGCAGCAGGACCGACTCGGCGCAGTAAAAGATCTGGTCCAAAGGTTCGGGTCGCCCTGCAAAGGCGGCTGCGAAGTCATCGGCGTGATCCTCCATCGGCGCACCGGTGGCGGCACCGATCATACGCCCGCCGTCCCAGGCGGCGACGACGACCGCGCCGGGCGATTCATAGGCGCGCAGGTAATTGCGCTCATATTCCAGATCGCCGTCATAGAGATAGGGCCAGTCGCGAAACACCGAGATGCGCAGCCGTGCCAGATCATCCAGCACGGCGGTCACGGCTGCTCCGGTCAGGGGTTCGGTGCGGATCACGCCGAGACCTGTCGCGTCCAGTCGGTCAGGTTGTAATAGGTCGTCACCCGGGCGATCTTGCCGTTACGGATGGTGAAAAAGGTCCCTGCGGGCAGAACATATTTCTGGCCCCTGGCCTCCGGCAGGCCCTCATCGGTGGCCAGATAGGTGCCGTTGACGACGAATTCGGCCGCGGCACGATCCCCGGCCTCATTGGCAAAGATGACGATATCCGTCAGCACTTCCCTGTAGCAACGGGTCATATGGGCGTTGAATTCCGCGAATTTTTCTTTGCCGCGCCGGATGCCGCCTTCATTGACGTGATGTTCGACATCGTCATGCAGATAGCTCAGCATCTCGTCGGTGCGACCGGCGTTGAATGCGGCGTAATAGGCGGTGATCAGGGCCTTGCTGTCCATCGGAACCTCCTTGTTTCGACCCCTCTAGCGCGAGGCGGGGGCTGCGTCACCTCCACCCTTAGGCGGAGGCGCGATCATGCACCGGTTCTGACGTATTCCTGCCGTTTTTTATTTTCATTTTTTTGGAGGTATTTTCATGATTTCTTCGTGTTTTGCGATTGCCTTTTCGAGGTCGTCAAAGACGGTGAGTTTTCCCCGGTCGAGTACGGCGCCCATGTTGCACATCTTGCGGAT
>Ga0182743_1000524_pt1 | contig 47020 bp, 39 predicted proteins | sample eDN3rd30CKraftOP_FD_128522 | JGI IMG/M metagenome (GOLD analysis project Ga0182743, IMG submission 128522) | Enriched Organic Plus compost microbial communities from Emeryville, California, USA - eDNA 3rd pass 30_C Kraft OP (version 2) (version 2) ... | reverse complement strand
CGGTGGTAGTCCGGCGTCTGTTGCGCGCTCAACGTGCCGGCCGCCAATAGCAGCACACTCGGCACCCAGCATCGAGATGCGGATTTCATGACGTTCTCCTGTGATGGGGATGCGCCGGTCGGCGCATGGAAGTGCGAGCCCCCAATCTGGCCCGAAGGACGTCACGGTATGTAAGGAGTCGGATTGGGGTAATGCGCGGCATAATACGGTACGCTCCGGCGTTCGCAAAGCCGGGGCATCACGGCACAGCCGCTCACGACCGGCGGTTCATGCGTTGCTGATCCTCTCGCCACCCGTCCTGCCAATTAGTCCCATCCAGCCATTCCATTGCCCCACAACTGAGTGCTTCTTGTACGCGTGAGCAGCGCAACCTGAACTGCTGGCACTTGGAATGAGGGATCGATGGGGGTTTTTCTGCTGGACGAACGGGCGCAACCGCCGCTCCGCGTCGCGATGACGGGACTGCTCGCATCCGCGACGTTTGTCGACTTCGCCGTTCGCGAAATCCGTCTGGTCGGGCTGGATCTCGATCAGCACGTCCTGCCGCGACTGCAGTGTTGCCGCATCCTGGTGGGGCGGTTCGACTCGAGTTTTCACCAGGAGGCGGGCGATGCGTTGCGCGAACACGCTGCGCGCCTGCGCCGGCTCCTCGGCTTTGTGAGCACCGGCCGCTTTGAGGTTCGCTCCGCCGGGATCGACTGCTGGCTGCCCGACTTCTCGCTCTACGACGGGCTCCACAACCCGCTGAACGGCCGTCGCTCCGCGTTGCTGCTTGGCGCGCATTACTTCGAGCGGCCCTATCCCGTGAGCGGCGCCGCGCTCACAGCGCTGATCACCAACCCGGCATCGATCCGCCTCGCGCGAACGCGGTTCGACGAGCTCTGGCAGCGTTCATACGATGTGCTCCCGGTCATCACCGAAACCCTCGAGCAGCTCATTGCCGAACATGACGCCGGCGACGCCGCGCCAGGTCGCTACCGCGATTCTGCACTCGTGGCTGGGTAAACCCGCGCACAACGGCAATTCGCCGGATTGCAACGATACGGACGATTTCACGCTCGCTGCGTTTCAGCGCGAGGCTGTCGAGCGGGCGCGAGCGGTGCTGCGGCGCCAGCGTGGCGTGATCGTCGCCGATGCGGTCGGGCTCGGGAAGACCTTCGTTGCGCTCGCGCTGATCGAACAACACCTGCGTGCCTGCGAATCGGTCGCGGTGGTTGCACCGGCCGCGTTGCACGCGATGTGGACGCCACACCTGAAACGTGTCTCACGCAAACATGGCATCGACTTCGACGTAACAAATCGTACAGGCAGATTGCGACTGATCAGTCACACCACGATGAGTTATGCACAGTATGCACAGTCGCCTGTGGATTTCGTCGTCGTCGATGAGGCGCACGCGTTTCGCAATCCTGCAACCCATCGCTACCGAAACCTCGCACACTGGTGTTCGTGCTTCGCCTCGCATGAACACACGTGCGCACCGCGACTGCTGTTGCTCACAGCGACGCCGGTCAACAACAGCGTGCGCGACCTGCATGCGCTGATCCGATTGTTTGCGGAGGATCACGAATTCCGCGACCTCGGTGTCGCGAGCCTGCACACCGCGTTCGCGACACTCGACGCGGGGAAGCCATCGCCCGGCGTGCAGCGCGTGCTGAACGATGTCGTGATACGGCGTGACTACCGTGCGACCGGTGTGGACGAGAAGTTCCGGGTACCGGAGCTGTCCGTGCGGCCTTGCCGCTACGACCTGCACTTCGATAGCGTCGATGTGCAGCAACTCCTCGCCGCTGTCGAACAGCTCGAACTCGTCCCGTTCCGACTTGCAGAGTTCGGCATCGCGGGTGTGAACGGCGGCGCGGAACTGGTGCGACTCCATCTGCTGAAGCGACTCGAGTCGAGCACCGCCGCGTTTGCATCGTCGATCAACCGTTTGCGTAAGCTGCATCAGCTCTTCGTCGAAGAGCTCGGAACGCATCGCGCGCTTACGCCGGCGCTGTACCGTGCTTTCGTTTCGAATGGCGATGCGCCGCACCTGCAGGCGATCCTCTCGGCGCTGGTGCTGCCGAAGAGCGAACGCCGTGCGCGCATCGACGACGCCATCACTGCGGCGCGCGCGGACCTAGGTCGGCTCGGCTCGCTTCACAGCGCCGTGGTGCGCCTCGGCGTCGACCTCAAGCTGCTCGCGCTAAAGCAACTGCTCAACGAGTTCGCCGGGCGGCGCGTGCTGCTGTTTACCGAGTTCCGGGAAACCGCGCGTTACCTGCAGCGCGCGCTGCTGCATGCGCGGCGCGTCGGGCTGATCGACGGACAGGCTGCATATCTCGGACAGCATCGCGCATCGCGCGAGCGCGTGCTGCGCAGCTTCACACGGGACGAATCCCACACTCGCCGCGGCCGCCTCGAAGCCGTCGACCTGCTCATATCCACCGACGTCCTCGCCGAGGGGATGAACCTGCAATGTGCCGAGCTGGTGATCAGCTACGACCTGCCGTGGAATCCTATCCGGCTGCTACAGCGCATCGGCCGGATCCGACGCATCGGCTCGCCGCATGCTCGCGTGCACGCCGCGCACTTCCTCCCCGAGCGCGGCCTCGACGATCTGCTCGGACTCGTGCGTCGCATCCAGCACAAGCTCAATGCGATCCGCGCGACCGTCGGCGGCGCGATCGATCCGCTGCGCGAACAGCAGAACACCGACACCGACTTCGTGAGCGCGCTCGCCACCGGCCGCGTCGACCTCCGACAGCATCACCAGCGCTGGAGCAGCAGCCTCGATGCGATGGAACGCCTGCGTTCGCTGGCGACGCAGGCCGAGCCTGGGGATTGTGCGCGGAACACCTTTCCGCCGGTGGCGACAATGGTGTGGAATGAGCCTGGGACGCTGGTCGCGCTGCGCGCCGGCGCGCACACACGCGTGCTCTGGCTGGACGGCGAGGAGCATCCGTCGGAGGAGTTGTCCACCATCGCCGGGATCCTCGAGGCCGCCATCCAGACCGGTCCCGCTACCCGGAACGGTTCCGCCGTTCCGGACGGTTCCGCCGCCCCGGGCCATCCCGCGCCCGCAGATTGTCCCGCCGCGTCGGAAACTGCCGCCGATGCGGAGGACGCCGTCACACGTGCGATCACGTACCTGGCTGGCAGCGAGCATGCGAGCGCCATGGCTGCCCGCTCCCGCGCGCCCGCGGTACGCCGGCTGGCCCAACTGCTCGTACGCGCTGCTTCTACGTGCACCGATCCGGGTACGATTCGTCGGATCGAGGCGATTCTGGACCTGCTCGGCCGGCCTGTTCCGATGCGCCTTGTTCCGCAACTCGATGCGATCGAAGCCCGGACTCCGCTGCCCGGGCTCCTTGATCAACTCGAGGGGGTACTGTCGACCGTGCGGCCGGGCCCGGAACCATCCGCGTGGGAACCGGTTGGCGTGCTCCGGGTTCCGGCTCGCACACCCCATTTTGCCAACGGCACCGACTGACCGAACATTGGTAGCATGCGATACTGGCTGGTCAAATCAGAACCCGATGTCTACTCCATCGACGACCTCGCCCGCGACGGCAGCACGTCCTGGGACGGGGTACGGAACTACCAGGCGCGAAATTTCATGCGCGACGACATGCGCGTGGGCGATCTGGTGCTGTTCTATCACAGCAACGCGGCGCCGCCCGGCGTGGTCGGGGTCGCCGAGGTCAGCCGCGAAGCGCACCCGGACCTGCTCGCGCTCGACCCGCGCAGCGACTACTTCGACCCCCGCGCGACAAAGGACGACCCGCGCTGGTGGATGGTCGACATCGCTTACCGGGCGCACCTGCCCCGGCCGCTGTCGCTTCAGGCACTCCGTGATGCGCCCGAACTGGAGGGAATGCTGGTGACTACGAAGAGCCGGCTTTCGGTCCAGCCGGTCGACCCGGCCCACTTTGCAGCCGTGTGTAAACTGGGCGGTTTGCAGTGGCTAGCGGGTTGACCGAGGCGGATTCCAGCGCTAAATTTACCTGCTCAGTCATTCCCGCGTAGCTCAGTCGGTAGAGCAGCGGACTGTTAATCCGTTTGTCGCAGGTTCAAGTCCTGCCGCGGGAGCTTGCAAGCCCCTGAAATATGTTGCGACGCAACAGGTTTCAGGGGCTTTTGCGTGGTGGTTGCCGATTCCTGACGTCGTTCGCGACCGGCGGGCGTCGGGATTGTCTCCCGCGCGTTCCGGAATCCGCCCTTGCGTCTGGTTCCGAGGCAGAGCATGAGACTCCGTGCTCATAAATCCGGATATGCCACTCTCCGTCCTGGTCCCGTTTCGTCGTGGCGATGCGCTCGGAGCTGAAATCGCGGAGGGTCTCGTCCGCATCCTGGATCCGAACCACCTCGGCTTCGCCCGTTTCGATGTTCAGTCCAACAACGGTTCGCGAAACCCCACTCAAGTTGTCCGTCACATTGAATCCCGTCACAAACAGGCAGGCTCCGCTGCCGAACATGCTGGTAATCGTGGGCGCCCGATCGTGGAAGCTGAGGTACTCGTTCTTCTGCTGCTCGAGGAGCTGCTTCTGTCTGCCTTTGGGAAAGCCTTTCCATTCTGTCTCGAATTCCGCACTCGCTCGGAACGCGTCTTCCATCACCCAATGGTTCGCGACGTCCTTTTCGTTTTCCGTGATTTCCGGTCGATCGAATGGCCAGGTGACACGGACCTGTCGAGCCGGTGTTGCCCGTCGAACCGTAATCGCAGCCGAGTCCCCGTTCGCAAATGCGATCCAGCCATCCCCCGTCGCGATCAACGGCCATGGAGCAAACAGGTCCTGCACGTAATCCTGCCAGCCCCCTGCTCTGACCTTCCCGCGGGTCAATGCCGGCGCTTTCAGCACCGTGACCGTGTCCCTGATTTGCAAGTCGAGACTGTAGCGGATCACGTACGCGGGCGGAGCGCCGAGATCGAACGAATCCTGGCCCATCTGTGACTCGTCGGGCTGCAGAATATGAAAAAAGGCGGAGTCACCGTCAGCCCTCAGCCGGCGCTTGACGTCCTCTGGGCCATTCTGAACATCGTCCGAACGAAGGGAAGGGGCTCGAAACAGTGGATTGCGCCAGTCGCCATTGACCGGTCTCGGCACGGAACGGAGATAACCTCCGGTGGAATCAAACACGATAAACGCGGGGTCGACGGGTTGCGTGACCACCAGCTTCTCTCCGACCGCAACCATCGCCCAGGGATCGGCGAATTCACCGGGACCCCGGCCGGCTCTACCGACGCGGTGGGTGGACCCGGTTTCGGGGTCCAGGATGAGAACATGTCTCGAGCGTCGATCGAGCACAGCAAGCTTTTTTCGACCGATGAATCGCGCATCCGCGATGGTCCCGATGTCGAGATCCGCGCCGGAGATTTCCACCTGCGGTTTGAGGTCGCGCGCGCGGCTTGCCCCCGCCGCGATCTGGTTCAAGGACAGTTCCAGTCGGATTTCAGATTCGCTGTCGCCTTGAACGGTGCTGGTCGCAAGGCTGGTCTCCTGGACGCGGTCTCCCTGAGCACAGCCACAGACGACAAGCAGGAGCGGAACGGCGAGGCGACGCATATTGCATCCTTTCCAGTATGAAGCTGGATGAATGGAACCTTGTCGCGCACCATCCATGAGCATCGTGGGGTCAAGCACGCTGCTTTCGTGCGACAGAAGCAGGTCATTGTTTAGTTTGCTGCAACGCAAGACTCCGCGCTCACGAAGACTCAGAGCGCCCAGCGTGACTACCGTAAAGAGTCCAAACGCAACGGTTTGCCGAAGACATGGTCGGTTGAGCGGCACCTGCCCGATCAATTGGCCGATCGTCGAGGTCGAAGCCGGAAAGAGTGGTCAATTCACCGGCTAGACGCCGCAAAATCGACCGAACTTCGCTCGCAACGGCATGTTTGGTCAGCTTGCGTCGAAGGCTCTGACTTTAACAGCACGAATGTGGCGCAGCACGGGTCGCTGGGGGATTCATGGCGGCGCATTCGCAATCCACGGCGCCAGGCATTACCGCGATTTTCGTGGCCGCAAGTGCGTCCAGCGCGTCAGGGTACGTACAGGTCGTCCAGACTCCAGAGATAGACCTCGTCGCGCGTGGCCAGCGCCGCCTGGCGGAACCGCTCGGTGAAGCCGGCCGCCGAGACAAACAGCAGCGGGGAAGTCGCCTTTCGCGCCTCGTGGGCCCACGCCACCCCGGCTTCGGCAAGCCGATCGAGCATGGCGAGGTGGGTCGTATGCACCTCGACGTCGATCGGTTTGCGGCTCCACTTGATCGCGCCGGTCAGCACCCGGTCGTCCATGAGGACGGACGCGATGTCGATCTCGAGCGGGTTCCGGTTGCGGTCCACGCCTTCCCAGCGGCCCCACTCTCTGACCAGCGGCAGCCCCAGCCGTTCCTGGAGCCGGTAATACGCTTCCTGGACGATGCTTTCGAACACGAACCCCATGTAACCGTCCAGGTTGGGGGCGATGTGCACGTCCCAGACGGAGCGCGGATTCTGCGCGGCAAGCACGCTCTCGAGCGGCGCCACGAAATCGTAGTAGAACCGCAGGGCCGGATCGGCTACCCGATACCGATACGGCGCCTTGGGACTGGCACCGAGGTTCCGGCTGGCCGTGATATAATCGAGGCCAATCAGGCGGTCGATCTTCTCCCGCAGCGAGGAGTCGACGGCGAGGCCGGCGCCCTGCGCAATCCGGTTGAGCTCCGTTCGCCCCCGGCCGATCGCGCGCAGGATCGCGACGTACTTGGGAATTTCCCGCAGTCCCTGCTCCTGCAACAGTGCCGTCTGCACCAGCTCCCGCACCTCGCCGTCCGGCTTGAGCAGCAGGTCGATCGCGTTTTCTGCCACACTGCGAGCCGGGTCGATCGCGGCGAGGTAGCGGGGCGTTCCTCCGAACAGCCCGTACGCGTACGCCCGGTCGCGCGGGCTTGAATAGCCGGCCAGTTCGCCTGCATGCCAATAGTTGAACGGGCGGAGCTGACACGTCCACGCGAACCGCCCGTAGAGCGGCGAACCGCCTTCGCTCAAACTCTCGAGGGTTCGGACCGCGGATCCGGCGATTACAAAAACCACAGGCCGGGCCGGTCGCCTCGTTTCCCAGGCTGCATTGAGTTCCGACGCGACCGCGTTGATTTCCTTCGCGTTTTCTCCGAGGTACTGGAATTCGTCGATCGTGACGACCAGGGGGTCCGGCGTGGCATGGTCGAGGAGCAATCGGAAAACGGTCCGCCAGGTCGGGTAGTCCTCGGCGCGAATCTCGTCTCCGGACCATTCCGCAAACGCGGCGATCAGCGCCTCCCGGTTCTGCGCCGGAGTCGTCTCAGACGCCGTGAAGTAGAAGGAGCGCGGTTCCTTCCATGCGCGCGCGAGCAGATGCGTTTTCCCCACCCGGCGGCGACCATACATCAGCACCAGTTGAGGCTGTCCTCGCCCCAGCAGCCGCTGCAGTTGCGCCAGTTCGTGCTCCCGGTCGATCACAGCTTCGAAATCACGTGGCATCTCGACCCTCCCGGTTCGGTCCCGGCGACGGCGCGGGTTGCATTACGGCCATGACCGTATACGGTTACAACCGCAATATATCCAAGCCGAACTCATGCAGCAACGATCCCCTGCGTGCGGCACCGCCGCCAGATCGGCTGCCGGGAACATCCATCGAGAAGATCCGGAACGACTGAACAGCCCGGACCACTTCCGGGCTCTTCGCATTTTGGGGCCAACCGGTCACAACGGCCATCACTTGCCAGATCCATAAGTCATGACTTATGCTTGATCCATGCAGACCGCGTCCTCCGCCGAGAACAGGATTTTCCAGGCGCTCGCCGACCCCAGCCGGCGGGCGATTTTCGAATCGCTGACGCGGGGCGAAGCGGCGGTGAAGGACCTTAAGGCGCAGTTCGATATCTCGCAGCCGGCGATTTCCCAGCACCTCGCCGCACTGAAGGACGCGGGTCTGGTGAACAACCGGCGGGAGGGCCGCCTGGTCTATTACCGGGTGGAGCCGCGCGGGTTGAAGCCGCTGATCGACTGGATCACACACTACCGCGCCTTCTGGACCGAACACATTGGGCGGCTCGAGAAGCTGCTGGAGACGATGGACGAATGAGCCTGAGCGACAAGACCGTCCCGTCGCAAACGGAGGCGATCGCATTCCGGATCGAGCTGCGGCATCCGCCGGAGAAGGTATGGCGTGCGCTGACGGATCCTGACTTGCTGGCCCAATGGCTGCTACCTACCACGGGTTTCGCGCTCGAGCCCGGGGGAGCGTTCACCTTGCAGGCGCCGCCGCAACCGGGCTGGGACGGCACAGTGAACTGCCGACTGGTCGAGATCGAGCCGTTGCGAAAGCTGCGTTACACGTGGGTCGTCGGGGATATCGAGACGGTAGTGACGTTCACGCTCGCGCCCACCGAGTCCGGCACGGCGCTGTCGGTCGTGCAGTCGGGGTTCAAGCCGGATCAGAAGCAGAACTTCGGCGGGGCGAGGTACGGCTGGAAGATGATGGGTGGCAGGCTTATCGACCTTCTCGCGAGGAGCGCATGAACTGGAACAAGTGGATTCGGCAGAGCCATCGCTGGGTGTCGATTGTCTTTACGCTGACGGTGATCGCCAACTTCGTCGCGATCGGCGTCGTGGGAGAGCCTCCCGCCTGGGTGACCTACGCGCCGCTGCTGCCGCTCGCGCTGCTGTTGTTCAGCGGGCTGTACCTGTTCGTGCTGCCGTACGTGACAAAACAGCGTAGCCGGGGGTAGAGGCTCGTTCGTCCAGTACGTCCAGGGAGGTGCAGGGCATGGCAGTGAATCCGCTTTCCGTTCTCGTCGTCGATGACGAACCTGCGCTCCGTGAAGTACTTTCGCTGCGAATCGAGGATTGGGGCTATCGTGTCACGACGGCCGCGGACGCGCATGATGCGGAGCGGCTCATTGAGGGGTCGCCGCCGGATCTGGTCCTGACCGATGTGGTGCTGCCCGGCACCTCGGGCGTCGAGTTGCTGAAGCGACTCAAGCGCTACGACGACCGCCTTCCCGTCATCCTGATCACAGCGCACGGCAACATCGACGCGGCGGTCGATGCAATGAAGGCCGGCGCGACGGATTTCCTGACCAAGCCACTCAACTACACCGCGCTTCGCGAATTGCTGGAGCGCACATCGAACGACCTGCGCCGTCGCGAGCAGACGTCGGCGCTGGTGCAGCGACTGACCACGGCGGGCGGGCCGGGCGGCCTGGTCGGTGGGTCGCGTGCGATGCGCAAGCTTTACCGAACGGTCGAGCTGCTCGCATCGAGCGATGCGCCGGCCATCATCACGGGCGAAAGCGGGACCGGCAAAGAGGTCGTCGCGCGTGCGGTTCACCAGCTTAGCAGCCGTCGCGACGGGCCTTTCATCGCCGTGAACACCGCCGCAATTCCCGAAGGCCTGATCGAAAGCGAAATTTTCGGACACGAACAGGGTGCCTTCACGGGCGCTTTGCGTGCGCGCGCCGGCTGCTTCGAGCTGGCGCACGGCGGCACGCTGTTCCTCGACGAAATCGGCGAGATGCCGCTCGCGCTGCAGCCGAAGCTGCTGCGCATCCTCGAAGATGGCAGACACCGCCGACTCGGCGGCTCGAAGGAACTCTCCTTCGACGTTCGCGTTCTCGCCGCAACCAACCGCCGGCCTTCCGAAGCGGTGCGCGACGGCGCACTGCGCGAAGATCTGTTCTACCGACTGAACGTCTTCGAACTGTCGCTGCCGGCATTGCGCGAACGACGCGACGACATCCCGCTGCTCACACAGCATTTCATTCACGAGTTTGTGCGCAAACACCAGTCGCGTGTGGAAGGCGTCAGCGACGATGCGACCGTACTGCTCCAGACCTACGAGTGGCCCGGCAACGTGCGCGAACTGCGCAATGTGATCGAGCGTGCGGTGATCGTTGCGCGAACCGGCTGGATCGAGGCGGAGCATCTGCCGCCGTACATCCAGGCGTTGCAGCGCAGTGGCTCGCCGACACTTGTGCTGCCCGGCGGCATCACTCTTGCCGAAGCCGAACGACTGCTGATCCTGCACACGCTCGAGCGTGTCGGTGGCAACAAGGCCGAAGCCGCGCGCCAGCTCGGCCTCGACGTCAAGACGATTCGTAACCGGCTGAAGAGTTTTGGACAGGAATGATCGTTGAAAGTCGCGACCAGGCTCGCCGCCGCATCCGCCCTGCACATCGCTGTTCTGGCCGTACTGCTCATCCATCACGTACTCACCATCCGTGATACCGTCTCGACCGGTTACGAACTGACCGGGATCTCATCACGCGCGTTTCACACCTCGAGCGATCAGGCCGCGCGCATCTCACAGCTCGAGGAGAACGCCGCGAAGTACGTCGTCACGCGCGATCCGGGTTATCTGTCGAAGTACGAAGAGCTGGCCGCTGCATTCACCGACGTGCTCGCAGCGCTGAAACAACAGCCGTTGAGTGAACAGGAACGCATCGAGGTCGATGCACTCGACAGGCACTGGACCGCGTTCGTTGCGCAATCGTCTGCGATCGGCAGCAACGCACCGACGGCGGAACTGCTCCTTCCGATGCAGGCGAGGCTGGATACGATTCGCGAGCACACGCGGCGGCTCGGGACCGCGTCGCAGGAAGCGATGCTGACGCAGCTTACCCGTAATACTGCGGCCGCACGTCGTGCGGAACGACTGTCCTGGGTCGCGGGTGGACTGGTGCTGATCGTAAGCGTACTCGTTTCCACGATGATCATTCGCTCCATCACGGAGGGACTCGGTCGCCTCGCCGCCGGAACGCGCGAAGTCGCGCGAGGCCGCTTCGGGCATCGCCTCGAAGACACCCGCGACGACGAGTTCGCACAGGTCGCGCGCGACTTCAACACGATGACCATGCGCCTCGGCGAACTCGACCGGATGAAGCGCGACTTCGTCTCGAAGGTCTCGCACGACCTCAAAACGCCACTCGCATCGATGCAGGAAACCATCGTCGCGCTGCTCGACGAAGTGCCGGGCCCGCTGCTGCCAAGGCAGCGTCGACTGCTCGAACTCAACCGGCAGAGCGGCGAGCGATTGTACGGTATGCTCGCAAAGCTGCTCGATCTTTCGCGACTCGAAGCCGGCGTGATCGAGCCGCGCCTCGAGCGTGTCGCACTCAATGAACTGATCGATGATGTTGCGGAATTCCACTCGCGGCCCGACGCGCCCATCGCCGTCGAAGCACCGCTATCAGAGATGATGCTGGTCTGCGATCGCGATCGTGTCGAACAGCTTCTGCACAACCTGGTTGAGAACGCCGTCAAATACGCAACACCCGGTGGTGTCACGATCCGCTCAGCGTATGTCGAACCCGGCGCCCGCAACAACGACGGCTGTCGCCTGCCTGCCGTGCATATCATCGTGGAGGACGATGGTCCTGGTGTGATGGACGGCGAGAAGGATCGCGTCTTCGAACGATTCTTCCAGGGTGCCGCCGGAAGAGGCTGTGCGCCGGGCGGGGTCGGGCTCGGCCTGACGATCTGCCGCGAGATCGTGACGGTGCACGGCGGCGCGATCCGGGTCGAAGACAGGCCGGGCGGCGGCAGTGCCTTCCACGTGCTGCTTCCGGACTCGCCCATCGAGATGACGGCACGGGAAGGCGCGATTACACTCACGCGCGAAGTTGCACCGGCATGATGAGCTACACTGGTCTGATGCGTCGACTGCTTCTTTTCGGAGTGCTCTTCGTCGCAGGCTGCGCGACCTCACCGTTCGAGCGCCACCTCGCCGCCGGACGCTGGAACGACGCAGCGCACGCATTCCGCGCTGATTCATCCTTGCTCGATCAACCGCGCGCGCTGTATCGCGCCGCGCTTGTCTTCGCATCACCGGATCGTGACACCTACGATCCGGCAGCAGCACGCGAGCTCTTCGACCGGCTCATCACACAACACCCGCGCTCGCAATACGCCGACCCCGCGCAGCACTACATCGGATTGCTCGATGAAATCGAACGTGTTCGGAATGCGAGCCTCGCACGCCAGCAACAGCTCGAACGACAGGTGCAGCAACTGCAGAAGCAGATCGTGGAGCTGCAGTCCGACATCGCATCTCTTGAAGCGAAGATTGCGACGCAGTCGCACGATGCCGAGTTGATGACCGCGCTCGTCGTCCGACTGGAGGGTTCAATGCGAAGATGTGAAGAACAATTGCGCGAAGCGCGCGCCGAGCTGGATAACCTGAAAGCGATCGATCTGCGCAATCCCCCGCGCAGCGGAGGTGGCACCAGGGACTCGTCAACGGCTCGCTGACGAATCGGAGGTGGCCGCCACGATCCGTCAACTGCGCGCTGACGAATCGAAGATGCCACCTCCTGATCCTGTCAGCGGCTAATTGCCTCCTTCTCCACCGACCTGGATCGTGCCCTTGCACTCGGTCTGGCCGTCGCCCACTACAATCGCGTACGTGCCGGCCACCGCTTCGCTCGTGTTCAGCAGCACCCGAAGCGTCTGCGGCTCGTCTTCGCCCGCACGTGCTGCACCCATGACCCGTACCTTGCTCTCGTCCGGCAGACTGATCGCGACCGAATCGCCAAGCGCCGCACTGTGGCGCACTGGAATCGCGATCGGTTCCGCCTGCACCGGCACCCGCTCCACACCGATCGCCAGTTCGCACTCGCGCACCAGCTCATCTGCGGCCGGGCGCGCCTGCAGATTCGTCACGCCCACCAGTGCAACCACCAGCCCTGCTCCCAAACCGATTCTGGTCTTCAATGCTGTCATCGGTTTTTCCTCCCGTCTCCAGAGATATTGCGGCCCAAGCCCGACACGGGCCGTTTTGTTCTGGACCCGTCATCGTTTCCGGGCCCGAGTTGCCGGGCTTCCAAGGCAACGCATATGCCGGTTCGGGCGAATCGCATAACTCGTTATGAGTGAGCGAGTTACAGAGATGCAATAAGTTCTTCTGCGGTAGCCAAGGGCGGGGAACCGGGAAATTTTCCCGGTCGCGACTGGGCCGGGTCATCTCAGCGGGCCTGGGTCGGCGTCCGATGCTGCGCTCAGACGGCCTCGCTCAGGGAATTGCACACGGTCGTCGGCCACTGCACACGGTCGTCGGCCACTGCACACGGTCATCGGCCACCCAGGTAACTCCTGTTCGCGGATTGTGTAGTAACCCACCAGTGTCGCGTACCTCAGGCCAGGTGAGTCCTACCGTGCTCTGGATAACGCTGAGCATCCTCGCACTCGTCGCCGGGCTGCTCGTCCGACAACGGATTGCCGCACACGTCGATCGGCCGAAGCTGACCGATGACGATGTTCGCCGGATTGAATCGGGTCTTCACGTCGAAGTGGAGGAGCCCCTCGATTTGCAGGCGATCCGCGAAGAAGAGGCCGAGTTCTGGTCGGAATCCTGGGACGAACCCGAGGAGCCGTACCACTGATCGCCCGGATTCGCCCTGCGCTGTACAACGGCCGGTGATCATTTCGGCACGCCGACCGCGTTTCGTTTTGAGAACCTGCGACCGATCAGCGGGGAAGGGCGATGGGGTTCCCGGGCTCGCCGGGAAGGGGTATCAGGTGGGTGTTGCCGGGATAGGCCGGATCCAGCCATCGCAGTGTGGGGGTCACCCCGTTGAACGACACGTATACGATGCGCCCGTCCGGCAGCCAGGCCGGGAACCCGTCACTGCCAGGTCGATCGGTCAACCGGGTCACAGCGCCGTTATCGGGATTCAGCACGTACAACTCGACATCGCCGCTGCGGCTCGACGCGAAAGCAAGGCGCCGACCATCGGGGCTCCACGCCGGCTCGAACTCGCCTCCGCTGCTTGCTTCCAGGACAGCCGCCGTACCGCTCGCCCATCGAAACAGGTCCGGGTTTCCGCGTGCGGTGGAGACAAAGGCGAGGGTGCGGTTGTCGGGGTGCCAGGCGGGGGCGTTCTCGAGCGTGCCGTCGTGGCCATGGGTCGGATCCGGGCGGGTCGCCCCGGTCGCATCGGCATTCGCAACGAACATCCGGGTCAGATCCGTACCGCGGACAAACGCGAGGCGGACTCCGTCGGGGGACAGCGCCGGGTGCAGTTCTCGCGCGGCCGTTCTTGTCAGTCTGCGCTCCTGGCCGCCCGCGAGTGGCATCGAATAGAGCTCCGCGTTGCCATCCCGCTCGCTCAGGAATACCACGGTGCCGCGGGCGACGGTCGGATCGGAATCGGCGGCGGGGTGCGTGGTGAGCCGAATGAGGTCGCTACCGTCGATGGCCACCTGGTAGATGTCCCGGTTTCCGTCTACGACCATGTCGATCAGGACGACCGGCGGGACGGCAACCTCGAACCGTTGACTGTGCCATCCTCCGTTGTGTTGTGCGGTCACAGTGATCGTGCCCGCCTCGGCGAGCCGGAGCGAATCGGATTTCCACTCCCCTGCGGACGCCGGGTCGACGCTCCAGGTTACCGATCCGACCGGCACGGTGTCCTGCGATGCGCTGACCAGGCGCAGCAGGAGCGACTGCCCGCGTTCCAATCGCCCCGCCGCGACGATGTCGAGCTGATTCGGTTCGGTGGCATCGCTACCGCAAGCGGTAGAACAACCGAGCAGAACAGCAGCCCACACGCCCCGGGCACGTTTGCGGCGCCCCGCGGGATTCGGGCAGCCGCCTTGCGCCTGCCGGGCCGCGTGGGCCGGCTGCCCGCCATGATCCTGCCGCAGAATCATACGCCTATCGCACAGGCATTATCGCGTAGCTGCAACTCTGACCGGGCTTGCGCGGTCGCTCGTCGTTCCATCACCGAGCTGGCCGTTGTCGTTGGCTCCCCAGCAGTACACGTGACCTTCACTCCCCAAACCACACATCGATTCCGCCAATGCCGATATGCCGGTCATTACGCCGGTTCCATAGTTCACGAGAACGGGCGTGTTCGTCGATAATGTGGTGCCATCTCCGTACTGGCCCGACGAATTGGCTCCCCAGCAGTAGACCTGATTTTCCGTGGTAACCCCGCAGGCATGGGCGGCTCCCGCGACTACGGCATCGAATGTCACCCCCTCCGGTGCCGCGACCCGCTGCGGCCAGTTCGCTGCACTCGAAGTGCCGTTTCCGAGTTGCCCCTGCCCGTTCGTACCCCAGCAATAGGCAGCCCCGTCCGTCGCCGTTGCACAGGTGAACGAGTGCCCCGCTGACACGCTGGAGAACGTCACTTCGGACGGAGTCTTCGCCAGCACAGGCAGCCATCTGTTCGTTGTGGTGCTGTCCCCTAACTGACCGACTTGATTGTCTCCCCAGCAATACACCTTCCCGTTCGAGCCGATTGCACACGTATGCAGCGTGCCCAGACTGACCCCGGAGAGGGTGACTCCGGCCGGACGCCTGACCACGGTCGGCACGGCCCGATGCGTCTGGGTGCCATCGCCCAGTCGGCCGCTTCCGTTGTACCCCCAGCAGTAGACATTTCCATTTGAGCCGTCCGCGCACGTATGATCAACGCGCGGTGCCAGTCTCGTTAGCACTCCCACGGGTGCACTCACCGCGACCGGCGTCAACCGTTCAGTCGTCGAACCATCGCCGAGCGCTCCGGTTACATTGCGCCCCCAGCAGTAGACCTTCCCATCGGACCCGGACGCGCAACTGTGATGCTGCCCCGCCGACACATTCGACAACTGCACCCCTGCCGGGGCACTCACTCGACCAGGAACCGTCCGGCCGCTCTTCGTACCGTCGCCCAGTTGACCGCTCGAATTGTATCCCCAGCAGTAGACGTTTCCATCCGAACCATCCCCACACGAGTGGTTCGTTCCGGCGGCTACCCGCGTCAGCTCGATCGCGTACGAAGCCTCATCGGGAACCTCCGCGGCAACCAGCACCGCAAACTCGAAGGCGCTCGCTCCGTTCAGGGCAAACTTCCACGTCTTCTGCCCGCTCTCTTCCCCGGCGCCCAGCATCCCGTCAGCTCCAAGTAGCGCACCGCTGTACTCGTAGTACGCCTGCGGCGCGCTGCCAATGAACGCGGCGGCTCCATCGGCGTTACCAACCTCCACTCCGTCGGTCGGCGGCTGCACGAAAAACACGCGCACACCGCTGCCTTGCGGCACGACACCATCCAGGGTGCCCATCACCTGCGGGGTCAGATTCTGAACTGTGATCGCCGCACTGAACGTGTCTCCAGTCACAACCGGCGGCTGGTTGGCCATGCGCACGTACTGGTGCTGCCCGCCAATAATGAGCGTCGGATTCACACCTGTAGGCGTCGATACCTCGACGTCCGCACAGTCCAAACGCTGTGGACTCACCTGCACACGACAGGTGAGCCGGGCAAAAACGGGAGCCCCGGGCCCATCGTTCTCAAGCGATGGGTCGAGCGGCTGCTCTGCACAGGAACTCAACAGCAATGCTGCGGCGAGGGTCGCAAATCGACGTTTCGGGGACGACATCATCCGGTATTCCTCTGATCGGCTTCGTGGCCGGGCGGTCCGCCCAACTTGCAGGATTATCGCGCTGATTGTCCGAATTTTGTGACCATCTGTCAACACCGGTTCCAACGGTAGCCGTCGTGCACGGGTGGCGTTTTCTTTCCCCGGCACACTGCGTATTCTCCTGCCTCTCGATCCCAGACTCACAGACGCGGAGTGCCGATGCCGAAGGTCAAGGAGCGGAGTGCGGTTGTTGTAGATCCGAAGGTCGCGACGGCGGCAGCAGCGACGAGTGTCGAGGAAGCAGGAGCGAAAGCCGCGCGAATCGGCCTGTGGCTCGGCCCGCTGCTGTTCTTTCTCATGCTGCTGCTGCCTGCGCCTGCCGGGATGAGCGTTGAGGCGCAGCGGGTGGCTGCGGTTGCGCTGCTCATCGCGACCTGGTGGATGACGGAGGCGCTGCCGCTGCCAGCAACATCATTGCTGCCGATCGTGCTTTTCCCTCTGCTCGGCGTAATGACGACCGCCAACGCGACTGCTCCATATGCGAACCATGTGATCTTCCTCTATATCGGCGGGTTCATGATTGCGCTGGCGATGCAGCGGTGGGGATTGCATAAGCGTATTGCGCTTTCGGTCGTCGAGGTGGTGGGCACGGCGCCGCGACAGATGGTGCTGGGGTTCATGCTGTCGACGGGATTTATTTCGGCCTGGTTGTCAAACACGGCGACCGTGATGATGATGCTGCCGATCGGCCTCGCCATCCTGGTTCTGCTGGAGGGCGAGGAGCGGGGCCCTCTCGGCGCAGCGCTGATGCTGGGGATCGCCTACGCGGCATCGATCGGTGGGGTCGCGACGCTGATCGGCACGCCGCCCAACGCCATCTTCGCCGCCGCGGCATCGGAAATTGTTGGGCGGAAAGTCGGCTTTGGCCAGTGGATGCTGGTTGGCGTGCCGATCGCTGTGATCCTGCTCTTCGTGTCCTGGTTCGTGCTGGTGCACCTGCTATTTCGACTGCCGGCGGGCTCCGCGCAGGACGATGCGGCACGCGAGGCAGTGCGATCCCAACGCGCGGCACTCGGTCGCATGCTACCGGGCGAACGTGTGGTCGCTACGGTTTTTGTGCTGACGGCGCTGTTATGGATCGTGCTCGACCCGAAACAGATTGGCGATCTTGAAATTCCGGGCCTGACGACCTGGATGCCGATGATCACGGACTCGTCGATCGCGATCGCTGGTGCCCTCGTGCTGTTCATGTTCCCGGCGAAACTCGAGGGGCAGCGGACCTTTGTACTGGACTGGGAATGGGCATCGAAGATTCCATGGGGTGTGCTGCTGCTCTTCGGCGGTGGGCTGTCCCTCGCCCGCGGCTTCGAAACGAGTGGGCTGGCCGCCTGGATCGGCGACCAGGTCACCAACTTCTCCGCGTTGCCGCCGATTGCCCTGGGGTTCGTGGTCGCCGCGCTGTTCGTGTTCCTCAGCGAACTGACGTCGAACACGGCGATTGCAACCATGGGCATGCCGGTCATGGCCGGCGTTGCGGCGGGTGTTGGTGCCGACCCGCTCGTGCTCATGGCGGTCGCGACCCTGGGTAGCTCACTGGCCTTCATGATGCCCGCTGGAACGCCGCCCAACGCGATTGTTTTCGGAACCGGTCGCGTCAGCATCGGTCAGATGGCCCGCGCCGGTTTCTGGCTCAACCTGATCTCGATTCTGCTGGTGACCTTGTTTGCGCCGCTGATCTCCAGGGTGTTCGGCGGGTCGTAACGCGCGGTCTCCCGCGAGCGAGGTCGTATGCTCGCGGGAGCCGGCCGGATCCGATGCGGTCTACTCGGACGTGGAGGATCCCGATGGGTTCTACTCGGACGTGATGGTGAGTGGCGCGGACACCGGGATTCTCCCAATCGTAGACCATGTGTAGTACACGAGCTCCGCACCATTCAGGATTCGTACGTCGATGGAGTCTTCCCGGGACCGATAACCCGGCATTCCGGTCTGCAGGGTCAATTGCTGAATCGCACTCTCGCCCCCCGACACAACGACGGCAGCTCCCGTGCGCGATGACCCATTCGAGTGTAAGTCCACTGCTCGTCCCAACACCCGATTCACGAGCGCGTATTCGGGTAGACTGATGATGCGATCAGACAGGGGCGGGACGGTGCGCACGCTGGCCATGGTTGCTTGCAGATTTATCCAGTCGTCCGCCGTCCTGATTCGATCGATTCTCAGACGAGTTCCATTCCTGGCCACGCGGGCACCTTCCCGGGCAGGCACCGTGATCGCGCTTTCTGGTGTAAGCACATCCACAAATCCGCTGACCACCACCGTTGCACGTCCGTCTGAGACCTGTTTGCGCTGCTCGGAGGTAAGGTACAGCTCGATTCCGACCCAGGGATTGTCCTGCTGAAGGTTTGTGAACGAATCGACCAGCGGAAGCCTGGGGACATTCAACAACCTGACCCTGGCAAATTCCGCGTTTGCCGGCGCCAATATTGTGCTATCCGCAAAACGAATACGGGCCTGGATGGAGCCGATGACATAAGCATTGTGTGGTGCGGTACCGTGCAGCTTCGCCCAAACCAGGAAGCGCCCGGGCTTGTCATTCAGCTCGCGGGATTCGCGCCTCACCGTAAACGTGGGCGTAACCATGTCTGTCGGGAGCTGGGCAGGCTCCGGCTCTGCTGCAATTGACGACGTAAGCCATCGGTTCGGCATGAACATCATCAGGACGGTGTAGGCGACGACCACTCCGATGGCGAGTTTTCGGCTGCGTGTGCGGTAAATGAGGGCGGGCAGGAGCAGTGTGACGGTCATTCCCGTCAGTGCATACCTGATGCTGTTGGCAACGGTCGCCATCGCCGCGGTCTCCGGACGAGCAGCCGCAATTAGATACCCGGTGACGTTCGGTATCAGCAGATACGCGATACAAACCAGGAACAGCGCGCGCAGATCCGGTGTGAGCGACGCGACCAGAAGCGCCGCCGCCAGGAATGAACCGTACGCGACCACGGAATCCCTGAGCACATCCGCAGTGGGGGCGAGCTCCAGCTTGAACACGGCCAGCAGCGCGATCGCCTTCGCCACCACGGCGATGCCCACCAGCACAACGAAAATGAACAGCAGCTTCCCGCCCCAGACGGCGGATGAATAAAGCGGCTTACTCGCCCAGAACACCTCCGGTCTGTAGGGCGAATCCACCTGAACTACGAACGCGGCGCACGTAAACCCGACGAGCATGACTGCGATGGGCGCGAGAACACCCCAGGCGTGGTTGGAAGCCATTGCGGCAGGGATCGCCGAGGCCGCAGCAAACACATACACCGCCAGAAACCAGCCCGACATGTGCAGGTCTTTCCTCGCAACGTGAATCGCCTGTTGCAGCCAGGTCATTGCGCCAGCTCCTTCGTCAGGGTTTGTGCGCCAGCCAGTGCAACAAAAATTTCGCGCAGCGACGCAGGTCGAAGGTCGATTCGGGTGGCATTCGGCAGGACCTGTCGGATGCTGTATTCCGCACTGGCATCGGCATCGGCGAGGATGAATCGGAGATGTGGACCGGCGCGATCGAAGGCCATCCAGTCCGCTGGCGGACGAAAGCCACGCTCGGTTTCAGCAATGACATCGACGTGCCGGAATCGCTCGTTCAACACATCGAGCGGTTCGGAAACAACGATGCGACCGTGGTCGATAAAACCGACCCAGTCCGCCAGCAGCTCGAGTTCGGCGATGTCATGCGAACAAATCAGCACGGTCCAACCCTCCGTCCCCGCTGATTCGAGCAGCCCGCGTACGAGTTCATCCTTGGTGACCACATCGATGCCGGTGAACGGCTCGTCCAGCAACAGCAGCTCTGGACGCGGCGCGAGTGCGCACAGCAGTGCGGCTTTCATCTTTTCGCCGCGCGAGAACGTGCGGATCCTGCGCTTCGCGTCGAGCTGGAAGCGAGTGCGCAGTTCCGCGGCGAGGGTGCGGTCCCAGGTCGAATAGAGCGGGGCAAGCCACGCCTCCAACTGCTGGAGCGTCATCCACCCTGGCAGCTCCTGCCCTTCGGCGACGTACCCGATCCGCGCCCGATCTGCCAGCGTGAGTTGCGTGACATTCTTCCCGAAAACACGCACACTCCCGACGCTCGGTCGGCGCACACCCATCAGGATCTGGAGCAGCGTGGTCTTTCCCGCGCCGTTCGGCCCGAGCAACGCGTAAACTGAGCCGGACGGCACGCTCAGACTCACATCCTCCAGTGCCGTCACTCGCCGGTAGCGATGCGTCAACCCGCTGACTTCGAGCACTGCCCTTTTTTCCATGTCGCCGGCTGGTCTGCCGGTTTCGAGCGCTCCCACCGGTTCCTCCAGGTTGCCGATTGATCCGCGGACCTCGAGCGTTCCCATCGTCTCCTCCGGGTTCTGGAGCATCACGCTCGCCCGCTCTCGCCATTCGATGCATCGCCAAACAGGCCGACCCAGCACTCCCGTACCGCCTTCACAACATCCGCCTGCTCCAGCCCCAGCCGCTTTGCTTCCACCACAAGCTGCTCAACTTCCTTCGTCAGCAGCTCCGCCTTCTCCCGCGCACTCGCCTGGCGAACCCCGCTCACCATCGTGCCACGCCCCGGCAACACCTCCAGCAGCCCCTCGCGCACCAGCTCGGCAATCACCTTATGCGCCGTGTTCGGATTGATCTTCAGCGCCTGACTCAACTCACGAACCGATGGAAACGGCGACCCGGCCGGCAGTTCTCCGGAGACCATCGCCCGCGTCGCCGCATAGACCACCTGCCCGTAAAGCGACTCGCCGGGCCGCAGCTCCACCTTAAACGGTATCATAGGTGTACTATGTCACATAGTACAGCGGGCCGTCAAGCAGGCTATGCCCGCGGCGCCCGGGGCGGCGTCCGAGCCCTGCATCTCGCCTCTGCGCCCAAAAGCGGGAAAACTTCACGCGCCCCGCGCCTGCGCCTGGGCCCGCGAATAGAAAGGCCGGGTGCCCGGGAAGCAGAGGCACGCGGCCTGGGGGGGAAGTGGACCGGATCTAGTTGCAGCGGGAGATGCACCCCCAGCGCAGTCCCTCGTCCTTCATTTTGTCCATCGACTCGTCGACCACGTCATCGATGAGGTCCTTGAGGGAAGTAGGGTTGAGGGTCTGGCTCACCCCGGCCCAGAGCAGTTCCTCGTCGGGCGCCGAGTAGACGGACGACTGCACGGTGATGAGCTGGTCACCGTAGTAGTAGCCCGGGTCGTAGATGCGATCCCACGCCGTGCCCCAGTAGGTCCACAGGTTGGCTGGGCGTGTGATGAGCAGCTCGTTGGGGTTGCTGACGGCGAAGGCGGCGACGGGCACGCCGTAGCGGGCGGCGGGGAGTCGCTGTTCAATGCCGATCACGCGCATGATGATCACGCCGTCGGTGCGCGTCTCCTTCATGATCTGCTTCACGTAGTCGGTGTTCTGGAGCTTGTCCTCGGGGATGACGAGGTACGCCTGTTTGGCGCCGGGCAGTTCCTTGGCCATTCGATCTTCGGCGAAGCGGCGGATCGCCGCATCGTGACTGACGAACAGGACGACGGGCCGGAAGAACGTCATCTGGTTCCGGTTGGGGTTGGCCCAGGTGGTCGTGGTGGTGGTATTACTGCAGGCGGCGACGGCGCCGCAGAAGAGCAGTGTGCTCAGCAGTCGTGCGAATTGCATATAGCGCCTCCTCCTGATGCGACGTGCCGTGTGCACGCTTGAAGGCGGACCATAACTTTTGTCCTGATAACAACTTATGGCACCTGGCCCAGTGTTGACATCGGACGATGGTCTGACGCCGACGTCGGCGCGGGTGCTGCGGCTGCCGCGGTTTTTGCATTGTTGCGGCGCGCGCCCCTAGCCACGACAGGCGGTACAGGAATAGACTCCGCTGCCGATTGCTGGCGCCCGAGCGGCGGAGCGGTCGTACGAACTGCCAAAGGATGAAACAGTGCACGCACGCAATCTTCTTGTTCTGAGCGCGCTGCTGGTCGGCGCGTGTGCGTCCGGGGGGACCCGGACGCCGGCGCCGGAGCCGGCGCGTCCGCCCCAAGCCGAAGTCCCGCCGCCGGAAACGCCGGAGAAGCCGTCGGAAGCGGTCGGTGAGCGTCCGCCTGCAAACTGGCAACTGCTGGATGCCTCAACCGATCGTTACCGCGGGATTTCGCTGGAGCGCACCTATCGCGAGTTGCTCGCGGGCAAACAGCCGAAGCGGGAAGTCGTAGTCGCAGTGATCGATGGTGGTGTTGACACCGCCCACGCCGACCTGCGCCCGAACCTGTGGCACAATCCGAAGGAAACACCGGGCAACGGGCGGGACGATGATGGGAACGGTCTGATCGACGATGTCTATGGCTGGAACTACATCGGCGGTGCGGATGGGCGCAATGTCCACCATGACACCTTTGAGGTAACGCGCCTGTTCGCGCAGTGTCAGAAGGGCGGTCAGGCGGCGGCGGCGCTGCCGTGCGACAGCATCCAGGCGGAGTACCAGCAGCGGAAATCGCAGGCCGAGGCGACGCTCGGGCAGATCCGCATGATCGAGCCTGCGCTGAATCGTGCGGTAACCGTGTTGCGCACGGCGCTGAACGGCGATTCGGTGACCCCGGAGCGGGTGCGCGCGCTTCGTCCCGCGAACGCGGATGTGCAGCAGGCGAAGTCGATCTACGAGCAGTTGGCGGAAAACGGAATCACGCCGGACGTCCTGAAGGAAGCCAAGGAAGCGTACGAGAACCAGATCGAGTACAACTTCGATCCGGAGTATGATCCGCGTGGCATTGTCGGCGACAACTACCGCGATACATCGGAACGTCACTATGGCAACCGCGATGTGACGGGGCCGGACGCATCGCACGGCACGCACGTCGCCGGCATCATCGGCGCGGTGCGCGGCAACAACAGCGGTGTCGAAGGCATCGCATCGTCGGTGAAACTGATGGCATTGCGCGCGGTCCCGGATGGCGATGAGCGGGACAAAGACATCGCGAATGCGATTCGCTACGCCGCGGACAATGGCGCGAACATCATCAACATGAGCTTCGGCAAGTCGTGGTCGCCGCAGAAGCCCGCCGTAGACGAGGCGGTGAAGTATGCGGCATCGCGTGGCGTGCTGATGATCCATGCTGCCGGAAACGACGCTGAAGATCTGGACACCAGCAACAACTATCCGACGCCGGTGCTGATGGATCGCTCGCGTGTCGAGCCGTGGATTCAGGTCGGTGCGTCGTCGTGGAAGGGGGGCGATACCATTGCCGCATCCTTCTCGAACTACGGCAAGGAAGAAGTCGATGTGTTCGCTCCGGGCGAGGACATCCTGTCAACCTGGCCCGGCGGCGGCGTACGTCGTTCAAGCGGGACCAGCATGGCGGCGCCCGTCGTCAGCGGCCTGGCCGCCCTGATCATGTCGTATTATCCCGACCTTTCTGCGGTCGAGGTGAAACGCATCATTCTCGAAACCGCGACGAAGCTCGGCGACCAGACGACCCTGCTTCCCGGTGGCGAGCGCAGCGACAAGGTCGAGTTTGGGGACCTTTCTGCCACGGGCGGGATTGTGAACGCCTATGAGGCGATGAAGCGCGCCGAACAGGTTGCCGCTTCGAAGCGTTGACGCACACGCGCGGCCGGATTCGGTTCGGCCGCGCGGGTGAATGCAGTGGAGCGTGGGCCGGCGAACGGTCCACGCTTTTTTTACGCCGCGCGCGCGGGCTGGCCTCCCTCGACGGGATAGTCCGCCGGGAGCAGTAATGTGAAGGTGCTGCCCTGACCGACTTCAGACTGGAGCACGATGTCTCCACCCAGCGCACGGGCAAGCCGCCGACTGATCGCGAGGCCGACGCCCGCACCTTGCGCAAACCCGGGCTCGAGCCGTGTGAATTCCTGGAATATGTCCTCCGTGCGTTCAGCGGGGATGCCGGGACCGCTGTCCACCACAGTGATCCTGGCCTGCACTTCGCCGGTATCCGCTTGTTGCCAACCCGCCGACAGCCGCACGAACCCATGACTCGTGTATTTGATCGCGTTCGAGACCAGGTTCCCGAGAATCTGGCGCACGCGGTTCGGATCGGTTTCGATCATCATCGGTTCCGCCGGCAACTCGATGGTGAACAGCAGTTGCTTGGTGGTGGCGAGGTCACGGTAATCATGGAACACCTCGTCGAGGAGCAACCGCAGATCGACCAGCGCTCGACTGATCTCGATCTCCCCGCGCTCTGCTTTTGCAAGTTCCAGCAGATCGTCGATCAGACCCAGTGCGGAGTGGATGGAGTTGCGCACTTTCAGAACCTTGAACTGCTGCTGCTCATTCAGTGGACCGGCGAGTCCCTGCTCCATGAGCTGCAGGTAGCCGTCGGCTGCGCCGAGCGGATTCTTTACATCGTGCGAGAAGCCGCGCATCAGCCGCTGTCGACTTTCACTGACGCGCTCGAGCTGTTCCCGTCTGGTCTCAGCAATTTTGCGCAGCCGCTGTTCATTCAGCGCGGCGCGCTCGAGTCCCATCGCAAGCGCACGTTGCCGTAGCAGGAACCAGCCGACTACGACTGCCGCGGCGAGAGCAATGGCACCGAGCCCGATAGAAAATGCGCGTAGCTGCGCGGCGTATACCCTGCGCTTCTCCAGGTGAGCGACCGCGATGCGATCGATTTCGGTCTCGAGCGCGGCCAGCGCAGTAAAGGCCGAATCGCGCCGCGCGGTCTGTTGCACATCCTTCGCGCGATAATCTGCAGGTGTCATGAGGCCGCCCGCGACCGAGTCGGGAAGCTGATGCCACTGCTGTACTGCACCACGCAATTCTGCGAGTTGCTGTCTGGCGACCGGGCCGAGTGTGATTATGCAGGTGTCCATTTCGGCCAGGATGCGCAGCTCCTCGGTGCGCGCGTCGACCGCGCGTTGAAGGCTGCTGATCCGGCCTGTCAGCAGATAGCCGCGGAACTCGGCAGTTTCGCGGTACAATGCCGCGCTCAACTGTGCGACATGGCGGGTGCCCTGCCGGATTGCATCTTCCCGGTCCTTTCCCGGAGGCTCTCCACGGAACAGAAGGACCGCAGGTGCAATCGCCAGCGCAATCAGCGCAACCATGACGAGCACAGACGCCGCGATCATCATGCGCGGCATGTACCGGGACGCCTGCCTTCGTTGCGGCTCCTCTGGCTGGTTCCCCCAATCGAACTCGACGGGGTCGGATCCGGTCGACATCCGCACCTTCCAACACCTTGAGCACGCTACTTCTTCGGCTCATTTGCCGGATGCGCAATTGGACGGCCATGCAGCACTGATCCCCTGCCGGAACCCGCTCGCGTCTACGCCGCCCCCACCCTTCTCCAGGGCAGGTCCAGCTTGCGCCGCCCTTTGCACCGAGTCACTATGTGCCCCATGACAACGGCGAAATGGGTTCTCGGAGCTGCGCTGCTGCTCTCGGCGTGCGGCAGCGGCGGCGGCACGGAACAGCGGACCGTGTTCCGCGATAGCGCGGGCATTCGCATCGCGGAGAATGTGTCGGTCGACGATTCCGCTGCACATGTCTGGTGGTCCCTCGGCGAAGCGGAACTCGACATCGGCGGCGAAGATGCGGTCGAGCCATATGCTGTGCACCGGGTCAGTGCGCTATTGCGTCAGCCGGATGGCTCGATCCTGGTCGCATCCTCTGCGTCTGCCGATATTCGCGTATTCTCCGCGACCGGTGAACACCTGGGGACTACCGGCCGACGCGGCGGCGGTCCCGGCGAATTCCAGTTCATCAGTGCGATGCATCGTGCGGCTGGAGATTCCGTGCTGATCTACGACGTGCAGGCCCGTCGGCTCACGCTGCTCGATCCGGCCGGCAACTTCGTGCGCGTCATCCCGATCGAGGCGGAACGCGGCTTCGGCCGACTCTACGGACGGTTCTCGGACGGAACGCTGCTCGCTTCAGTCCGCGGCGCCGATATGCTGCCCCCGGAAACCGGCGGCGATCATCTTTCCCGCGTCCCGACGGAGCTTGGACGCTTCGATCAGAACATTGCGTTGATCGATTCGCTCGGCTCGTTTCCGGGTGCGGAGCGCAATGTCCGTGTGAACATGGGAGCCAACAATCAGATCTCATCGATAGAGATTGTTGCCGGCCCGTTCACGAGGAGTCCGAGCTATATTGCCGGCGAGAGCGAGTTCTATGTCGGGCCACAGGATTACCCCGAGGTGCTGGTGTACAATACGAGCGGTACGCTCAGCCGCATTATACGCACCGGCCACACGCTCGAAGCGTTCACGCAGAAACACGCGGATGCACAGTTCGAGCGGCAGCTCAGCCAGGCTTCACCGCAGCAGCAGGCGCAGATGAAGGCGGTAGGACCGCCACCCTTGCCGCATACCGAGTTTCTCCCCGCGTACGGCAGTCTGCTGCTCGATGCCGAGGGTAATCTGTGGGTTGCGGACTTCGCAAATCCGCTCCGTCCTGCTGGACGATGGACCGTCTTCGGCCCCGATGGCGCGGTCCTCGCCCGCGTCCAACTTCCCGAACGTTTCCGCGTGTTCGACATCGGCAGGGATTACTTGCTCGGTCGTGAACTCGACGACCTCGATGTCGAACACGTGCGGCTTTATCCGCTGATCAGGTAATCAGCCGGACTGCATGACGCCGGCTGATGGTGCCGCTTCGGACAGTACGGGTTCGAAGCGGCCCGACCACGGCTGGTTGTTCTCTAGACAATCGCTCAGTTCCAGGTAGATCCGCCGCAGCATTTCCGCCTGTACTTCAGGTGAATCCCCCGCGCTTTCGACCTTCGCACGGATCCGCTCGGATAAACTGCCGCTGGCCGCGATCCGCTCGAGCAGATCGAAATACGGCTGCTCTCCTTCCGCGGCATGCGGCCGCGCACGCTTCAGCAACTCCGTTATAACTGCGGCCGCATTGCGTTCGCCGGGCACATCAACATGTGGTGCGTTCACAATCGCAACGCTGCCATCCTGAATCGTCCGCTGGAAATCTTCGACCAGGATCTCGTGCCTGGGGGGTTCGACTTCACCCGACAGCACACGACCAGTCAGGTCGCGCAGCGCTGCGCGTACAAACGCGGCGAACGCGGTATCAACCTTTACACACTCCTGCGTATCGAGCGCGCGCACTTCCAATGCCTTGCGCGAGAAGCGCAGAATGGCTGAGCGCGTGTTGAAGAACTCATGGCGAATCGCTCCCGCATCACGCAGCCGATCGAGTGCATCGTACATCGGCTGCAGAATTGTGCGCCTGTACTCGCTGAAGCTGCTGACGTATTCGGGGACGATATGCCCCATGCTCTCGGGGATGCGCGCCTGATGGCGGGTCAGCCAGTACAGCCTTGAGTCGGTGTAATGCTGCAGTGAGCCATCGAACGCGGGCGTTGTTGCCGCAATCGCGGGCAGGTAGGGGATCAGCAGCGCAGCCGCGGTCAGCATGGCCACGGTTTCTGCTTCATCGCCGAATGGCAGGTTGATGTGCGATGCCTGCACGTTCATCCACCCGTGTGTGCGCACATCGAACAGGCGTGCATAGGTTGTGTAGATGCGCAGTCCGGAGCGGGTCCACAGTCGCGCGTCCTGTGGATCGAACCACGGATGCATTCCGGTTGGCAGCAGTCGCGCATCGAATTCATCGCGCAACACCGCATTGAACCGCTGCAATCCTTCGAACAGCATCTGTTCTGCTTCGATCATCGATGCAACCGGCTCCGCGGTTTTGATCTCGAACACGTGATCGGCGAACTCGTTCGAGAACGCGACGGCACCGAGGTCGATATCGCTGGTGCCGCGGCCTGCGAGGATGCGGAACGCAGGTTCGACCAGGCGCGCGACGTCGAGGTTCTGATCGACAATGGGGTATTCGAGTTCGATGCCCGCAACTTCGAATGGCCTGTACCGCACTGGTTTGCGCGATGCGCGCGCGATTGGCTCGCGCAGTTGAGTCAGTGAACGGTCGATTCGTGGTGCCGGACGTGGTTCCGCGTTGTTCGCCTCCTCGACGCGACGCACGAAATACTCGATCAGGTCTTCATAGATCACATCGCCATCGGCAGCATCCTCGTAACCGAGGTCCAGGTTTGGGTTGTCGTTGATCTCGATGACGACGGGACCGTCCGGACCCTCCTTCAGATCGACCCCATAGAATCCGCTGCCGACGAGCTTCGCAGCCGCGAGCGCGACCTGCACGACCTGCTCCGGCACCGCTGCTCGGGCAACCGCTTCCACGCGACCGTACTGTTCGGTCCCATGCTCCACACTGCGAATCTGCCAGTGGCCGCGCGCCATGTAGTAGCGCGCGGCGAACAGCAGGTTTCCATCAAGCACACCGATACGCCAGTCAAACTCCGAAGGCAGCCACTTCTGCGCGATCAGCAGCGGCGATTGCAGGAACATCTGCAGTGCGCGCGCGTTGTACTCCTCCTCGGTTTCAATGCGATGCACGGCCGCCGAGAAATCGCCATCCGGAAGTTTCAGCACGAATGGCAGGCCGAGTTCGGTGATGTGTTCCCAAGACGTGCGTGCGGTGAGTACGCGCGTCTCCGGTGTGGGGATGTTTTCGCGCCGCAGCAGTTCGTTGATGAACACCTTGTTGGTGCAGCGCACGGTCGATTGGGTGTCATCTATGACCGGCATATTCAGCGCTTCCGCACGAATCGCGAACTGAAATGCCGGTCGCGTGACGCTCGTGTGCGCTCGCACGAACAGCGCGTCGTACTCGGGCAGCTTACGCAGGTCGTTCAATCCGATCCGCGCGATGTGAACGTCGCGCCCGGCCGCAACACGTTCGAGCCGCTCGATCGTCTCCGGCGTCGATGGCGAGAACGGATTGCCCGGGTCGACCAGCACCGCAATCGTTGCGCGCACTTCACGCGGTGTGGCGCGCGACCACTCCCGCCGGCGAGTAGCGTCAGTCAACTGCTCGCGTAACAGCATGCTCTCCGCCTCGCCCAGACGATCGATCGTGTGCGGCGCGATCTGCGTGACTTTCCAGCCGTCATGCTCCCGAACCAGTTGCAGGCGCAGCAGCGGCACCGGCCAGACCCGGAAGACTTCACGCGCCAGACGACCGTGTTCCGGATCCAGCGTCGCGCCGAGGATCACCACCAGCTCGATGCACTCTCCGCTTTGCGCCGGCCGGCACTGCTCGTTTTCTGCCGGGCAGATCAGCGGGATCGGGAACTCGTCGCAATGCGCCCCGCTCGCCTCATCCGCGATTGCAGGTTCACCCGCGGACCTGCGGCGGATCGTCATCTCCGCGGCATCGATGGTCGGAACGCCGGCCTCCTGCAATGCACGGTAACGTGCGTACGGCTCTGCCAACCCCGAGTTCGTCTCGATACTCGGAAGCGCTCGCTGCCCGCGCGCGTCCGCCAGGAGCGATACGTAGTAGCCGCTGCTCGCGTAATTGCAGGAGCGGCACAGGTTCACCACGATCGCTGCACGCGCCTCCGCACCCGACTCCAGGTATTCGTCCGCCGTGAGAATCATGTCGGGTGGAAGACCGTCGCCGTCTTCCGGATGTGAAACGACTGCAATCACATCTCGCCGCGTCAAGCTGCCTCCTGATCGATGGGCCACACCTCGAGCAGCACTGCGTCGTAGGTCACATCGCCAAGCAGGATCGCATTGATCAGCCGTGACGCTTCGACTACGACGCGCCCCCCCGGCGCCGGAACATTCTCCGCCGGGTCCAGCACGCTCAGGGTTCGTCCCCAGTTGTCGTATCCGGTGATGACCACGAAATGCCCGCTCGGCTCCCCGGCAACGTCGTCTTCGATCAGACGCTGCGTAGAGGGCTCCCAGCGTTCTCGCGCAAATCGGTAGAGGTAGGTCGCCGAGAGCCCCGCGAGAACCGGGTGCCCGCGGTCAATGATTTCACGAAGAAGACAGTGCGTCAGCTCCTTGAACGCGAGTTCGCCGCCCATTTGCAGGAACTGCACGTACGCATCCGCCGCCTGGACCCGCTTCACGTCGACGAGGTACTGGCGGCGCGCCGTGATTTTCCCGATGAGCTGTTCCGGGGAGAGGTCCACCCAGGTCGGATCGAAAATCCGCTGGTCGTAGGAGAAGATGCGCGCGTTATAGCCGCGCTTCAGTGCCGAGATCGCGAGATAGACCGCCATAGTCCCCCCGTCCTCGTTGCGCTGAAGTGCGGCGACGATCTCCTCCAGTTCCGAATTCTCGCCGTAGAACGCGTAGACTTTACGCAGGCAGGTAGGGCCACACGTTACATCGTCGGGCTGCAGAAACCGCTGCACCCGCAACTCCCTGGCCCGCCGTGACCTGGCCACTTTCCGGCCATCGCGCACTGCCGAAGAAACGCCCTTCATCCAACTCTTGCAGGGAGCAACACGCGGACCAGTCTGCTGCAGGCGGTGCGAAAATCCTGAAAACGGGCAGTAAACTTTTCCGGGTCACAACTGGTTGGACTTCGCCAAATGCTTTTATGCCAACAGCATGCGCTATGGCCCGGGATCTGCCCCGCACGCGTACAACCCCTGTACAGCCCTTTGCGGGAGACCCCATGCCAGACCTCGTGCCCGTCCAGCCGATGGCGTCCGACAGCTTCGAGCAGGTACTCGCCAACATGGAGCTGCGTGCACTCAAGGTGCGCAACCCCGAAGAACGCGCCCGCATCTACAACCTCGCCGGCGACATGTGTTTTGACGCCGGGCTGAAGGAGCGCACCCTCTCGTTTTACGGCCGCGCGATCGACGTGCATGTCGCGGCGGAACAACTGGACGCGGCTGTTGCGGTGTGTCGGAAAATCGTGCGCCTCACGCCGGAGGTCGTCCGCGCCCGCTGCACGCTGGCCTGGATGGCGCTCGGACGCGGGCTGATCCAGGAGGCGCGAGACCGGGTCGGCGATTACGCCCGGGCCGCCGCCGCCGCGGGACAGGAAGAACGGGCGCGCCAGCACCTGCGGCTCATGAGCGAGGTCAGCGAAAACCAGGAAGTGCTGGAAACGCTGGCAGAAGCGTTGCTCGAACTGGGCGATGCCGCCGGTGCCAACCGCGCCTTCGGCGCCGCCATGGGCCACCGCGGCAGCTCCGACCTTCCCGCCGACCCCGAGGAACGCTGGGCAGCAGTGCTCCGGCTGCTGGGGCACCGGGACATCGCCCTGGTCCCGGTCGAGCTGGTCGTGCAGCCCGAGGCCGAACCCGTTGAGGAGGAGCCTACGGCCGCCGGACCGGACCCTCTGATCGCGTTGGAAGCGCTGGTCATGGAGGCGATCCCTGAACCATCGGAATATCCATCCGCAGCCGTTAACGCGATGACGGATACCGAAGCCGCAATCGCCGCAATGCTGGAGAGGGAAGCTGCTGATTCTGGCGGGGCCGGCGAGCTTGTGGCGAACAGTGAATCGGAGCAGTTGCAAGAGAACGTTGAACCGGTCTGCTCGGGGCCGTCGGCGCCGCGACCCCACATCGCTGATCTTTCGCCGCTTGCTCGCCGGCGGCGGCGCGTCCGGCAAACCGGACTTTAACGCACCACGCGTAAAAGAAGGCGGGGCAGCCAGCACCGGGCCGCCCCGCCTTGTTCGCGCCTGTCTCTCGCGACAGCGTCCCGTCTACATCACGCCCAGTTCGCTCTTCGCGCCCTTGCCATGCTTCTTGACTTCCATCGTCCAGGTTTCGGTCTTGTTGTCTTCCGTATTGCTGACACGGAAACGCGCGACCCCGCCCGGCACGCTGGCTGTCATCCACCATTCGAGCGCGCCGCCGTTGGGCGCACCGAATTTCACGTGTTTGGCGCTCACACCCGCGACCTGTTCCGTGCCGATGGTCGCGCCGGCGATGCTCTCCTGCGTCGGCTTCATCGGGAACAGCGAGGTCAGCAGCGTCAGATGCTGCGGCACCATCAGCTCCTGTGCTTCCTTGCTGCCGGGCAGTTTGCCCTTCATCCGGACGACCTGCCGGATCACATCCGCCTGTGGCTTGAACAGCGCTTCGAGATTCACCGTATCGGGCTTCTCGCCGGGCTCGGCGATCACGTATTTCATGCGCCACCACTCGCCGCCATCGGACGTCTTGCCGAGGAAAGCGCGCTCGAAGGTGAGCTTCTGATCGTCGCCCGTCTGGCTGATCTCGTAGATCGCGTATTCACCGGGCTGGAACGGCTCCTCGAGCATGGTCGCGCCGGACATGAACATCAGGCCGAACATCTGGCCGATGAAGCCCCAGGCGTAGTCCATCGTCCAGGCGGAGCCGCCCGCCATCAGGCCGAGCGCGCCCGAGCCTTTGTTCCCGCCGCTGTCTCCGCGACCGACGTTCTGCGCAGCCGCGAGCTCGCCGAGCAGCCTGCTCAGCTCGTCCTTGCGAGCGGCCAGCGCCTCGAGCTCCGGTGCCTTGAAGTTCCGGTCGCCCGCGGCCCACGATCCGAGCTTCTCCTTGAGCTTCGCGTAATCGCCGCTCTTGAACTTCCCGGCGTCCAGCGCCGCCTTTTCCGGAGCCGCGTAGATCTTCGCCTTCTCCTTGCGGTAGCCGTCGTCGCTGGTCGCACCGCACTTCGCCTTCATCGCTGCTTTTGCAGCCAGGCCGCCCAGCCCGCCGCCGGCCACCTCTCCTGCAGCCTCGTACGCCTGCTTGCACTCGTTGAACTTCCTGATCTTCTCGTCGATCTCGGCGACCTGCGCGCCGACTTTCTCCAGTTCCGCCTGTTCGGTCGTGAACGCCTTGATGAACCGGTCGACGACGTCAGGCGTGATCTCCTGAGCGCGCACCGGTATAACCGCAAACATCGACGCAACCGCAGCCATAGCCAGGCCGCGCCAGAGCCGTGTAGTCATTGGGAAACTACCTTTCGTATTGGATTTCGGCCGCGGCATGCGGCCGGCCTACTCGCAGGGCGAACTACGATGGTTCAGCGCGTGGAGATTCGTCGAATCAGCAGAACAGGTCAACGGTTTCGTGACAAACTGCGCGGCGGTAGGACTTCCAGCGCCAGTGGCACTCTTCGAATGCCTTTCCACTGCATTACCGCCCCGGTCGAATCGCGGACCTGGAGCTGCGCGGACAACCCGCCGTCCAGCAGCATCGCCCGTCGCGCGCCAAGTGCTCCGAGCACCGCCGTCATTTCGCGGGTGGTCAGGCCCACGGGAAGCCGTTCGAGTTGCCGACCGAAATCCCAGCGCGTCAGTGCAACGATCCAGCGGCCGTCGCGCAGTTCACCGATCCCGAAGCGGGTATCCCGGTGTTCGATATCCATGACCCGCGCGTCACCGACAAGCCGGGGCACCGAATCGTTCCAGATCACCAGCGGATACGACTGAAACGCGTGCAGCGAGGTGCCTCCGCGTTCGATCGACTCGACGGAATCCGGTGCTACCATCCGCAGCGAGCCATCCCGCTCGACCAGCAGTGCCGCTGCAAGTGGCCCGCGCGCCGAGTAGCGCAGCGTCGACCCATCGATCTGCACCCACCCCCACGGCCCCGTCTCCGCAAACTGCCCGGCGTTGAAGGAAAGGATGGCATGCGTGCTGGCTGAATCGATTGTCCAGGCGCCGGTCAACCCGTTGGATGCGAGCGTCAGCCTCGGCCGCACCTCGACCAGCGCCGGATCGAACCGCGCGACGATGACACGGAACCGGAGCAGGCGATTCGCTCCCGCAAGCTCGAGCTCCCCGAGTTCGACGCCGCGGTCGAGTTCGCGCCAGCGGATCGCATTTTCGATCGCCGGATGAGGGGCGGTCCAGGCGCGAGGGGCACGGTCCGAACGCCACCACTCGAGCCACCCATCGCCCTGCCGGACGTACAACCGATCAACCGCCGGCGGCGCGGCGGCCACAAGGAACGCGGCAGCCAGCAGAACGAGGTGGCGACCGCAAAGGATTGTTTTCACACGACTAATGTAATCGCGATTGCGACGTTACCCGATGATCCCGGTACCTGGCGGGAATTCGATGCCCGCCTCCGTGAAATGCGATGCGCTTCCTGATCAGCGTATCCCGGGATTCACCACCAGAACTGCGGCCGAAGCTCGCGGGCCAGCCGTTCAAACGCGGCTTGGTCACCAGTCCGAGCCCGTTGGGCGAGCGTATCGAGACCGTCTTCCCTCATGTTCACCGGTAGGACGACTTCTGCGAGCTCTGCGTTTACACCCCCCGCGCTTTTTCTTGACGGAAGTCGTAAGATTACGTGCTTCTTACCACAGTCTCAGGCGACCCAGGGATTATGTCGAACTCTGCCCAGGACAACTTCGATTACAGCGACCGTTTTCTTCGGCGTCACCTCGGCCCGGGCCCATCCGAGCAGCGGGCGATGCTGGAGGCACTCGGCTACGACTCTCTCGACGATCTGATCGATACGGTCATCCCCGCAGGTATCCGCTTCAAGGACGAGCTGAACATCGAGCCCGCCGCGAGTGAATACCAGGCGTTGACGGAATTGAAGGCGATGGCGGACCGGAACCAACTGCTCCGCACCTATATCGGCATGGGTTATTACGATACGATCACGCCGCCCGTGATCCAGCGGAAGGTGCTGGAGAATCCGGGGTGGTATACGGCGTACACGCCGTACCAGGCGGAGATCGCGCAGGGTCGTCTCGAGGCGCTGCTGAATTTCCAGACGGTGGTGATCGACCTGACCGGGCTGCCGATCGCGAACGCATCGCTGCTGGATGAAGCGACCGCTGCGGCGGAAGCGATGTCGATGGCGCACGACATCGTCGGCAGGCGCAACACGTTCTTTGTGTCGGAGCGTTGCCACCCGCAGACCATCGATGTGATCCACACGCGTGCGCGCGCCCGCGGCTTCAACGTCATCGTCGGCGACCACGCGACCTTCAATTTCACGGACGATGTCTTCGGCGCGATCGTGCAGTACCCCGCGACCGACGGCGAAGTGATCGACTACACGGAATTCGCCGAAGCTGCGCACAACGCGGGTGCGCTGGTTATCGCGGCGACCGACCTGCTTGCGCTGACGCTGCTCAAGGCGCCGGCGGAGTGGGGCGCCGACATCGCGATCGGCAGCTCGCAGCGGTTTGGCGTGCCGCTCGGCTTCGGCGGCCCGCACGCGGCCTTCCTGTCAGCGAAGGACGAGTACAAGCGCCAACTGCCCGGCCGCATCATCGGCGTCTCGGTCGACTCATCGGGTAAGCCTGCACTGCGCATGGCGCTGCAGACGCGCGAACAGCACATCCGGCGCGAGAGGGCGACCTCGAACATCTGCACCGCGCAGGTGCTCCTCGCTGTCATCGCGAGCTTCTATGCGGTCTATCACGGCCCGAACGGCCTGACCCGCATCGCGAAGCGCATCCACGCGCACGCACGCACCTTCGCGCAGGGCGCCGAGCAGTTCGGGTACGAAGTCGTTCATGCGAATTTCTTCGACACGGTCTGCCTGCACACGCCGGTCGGCGCGGAGAAGGTCGTCATCACCGCGCTCGAACACGGCATCAACATCCGCAAGCTCGACGATCATCACGTCTGCGTTTCGATGGATGAAACGGTGACCGCATCCGACATCACCGACCTGATCGTCGCGTTCGCGGAAGCTGCGGGTCAGCCGCAGGATGTGGTCGGCTTCGCCGCGCCGGAAGAAGTCGAGATTGCAAAGAAGCTGCAGCGCACCACTCCGTTCCTCACGCATCCGGTTTTCCACATGTACCGTTCGGAAACCGAGATGCTGCGCTACATCCACAAGCTCGAGTCGCGCGACCTCTCGCTGACGCATTCGATGATCCCGCTCGGCTCGTGCACGATGAAGCTGAACGCCGCGGCCGAGATGCTGCCGATCTCGTATCCGGGGTTCAGCAGACTGCACCCGTTCGTGCCGGCCGACCAGGCACTCGGCTACCGTCACCTGTTCAACGACCTCGAACGCTGGCTCGCCGAGATCACCGGCTTCCACGCCGTCTCGCTGCAGCCGAACGCAGGATCGCAGGGTGAGTACACCGGGCTGCTCGTGATTCGTGCGTACCACGAAGCGCGCGGGGAAGGGCACCGTGACGTTTGCCTGATTCCGCAGTCCGCACACGGCACCAACCCGGCCAGCGCCGTGATGGCCGGCATGAAGGTGCAGGTCGTGAAGTCGGACGCAAACGGCAACGTCGACATCGAGGATCTGAAGAAGCGCGCAGTCGAGTTCAAGGACCGGCTGTCCGCGCTGATGATCACCTACCCGTCGACCCACGGGATCTTCGAGGAAGGCATCAAGGAGATCTGCCAGATCGTGCACGACAACGGCGGGCAGGTCTATATGGACGGCGCGAACATGAACGCGATGGTCGGCCTCTGCCGCCCGGGCGACATCGGTGCCGACGTCTGCCACCTCAACCTGCACAAGACGTTCTGCATCCCGCACGGCGGCGGCGGCCCGGGTATGGGCCCGATCGGCGTGGCGAAGCACCTCGCCGAGTTCCTGCCCGGTCACGCGATCGTCGAGACCGGCGGCGACCAGGCGATCGGCGCGGTCTCCGCGGCACCGTGGGGAAGCCCGAACATCCTGCCCATCTCCTGGGCCTACATCCGGATGATGGGGCCCGATGGCCTCACCCTCGCCACCAAGGTCGCGATCCTGAACGCGAACTACATGGCCAAGCGCCTGGGCGAGCACTACCCCGTGCTGTACACCGGTCGCAAGGGCACCGTCGCGCACGAGTGCATCATCGACCCGCGCCCGCTGCGCCAGACCAGCGGTGTGGAAGCCGGCGACATTGCGAAGCGCCTGATGGACTACGGCTTCCACGCGCCGACGGTCTCGTTCCCGGTCGCCAACACGCTGATGATCGAGCCGACCGAGAGCGAATCGCTCGCCGAACTCGATCGCTTCTGCGATGCGATGATCGGCATCCGCGAAGAAATCCGGGACATCGAGCAGGGTCACCATCCGAAGGACGACAACCCGCTCAAGAACGCGCCGCACACGGCGCTCGCGGTGATCTCGGAGAAGTGGAACCACCCGTACTCGCGTGAGCGGGCTGCCTTCCCGGCGCCGTGGCTCAAGGAGCACAAGTTCTGGCCGTACGTCGGGCTGGTGGAGAGCGCCGCCGGCGACCGGAACCTCATCTGCGCCTGCCCGCCGATCGAAGAGTACGCGGGCATCGGTCAGGGCATCGACGAGTAGTTTCTGACGGCGGGCGAATGTAACGGACGGCGAGGAGCTTTCGAGTTCCTCGCCGTTGTTGCTAGTAGAGGCGACGGTGACGGCGACGGCGACCAGGTTCTGGCTTCTTCCCGATCGTCGGTTTCGTTGCGACAAGAGTCGAAAGTGCGACGGCCTGACAACGAGCGGGAGGTGACGACCGCACATGCGGATGCGGCGGCAGCGAATGCAACCAATTTCCTCGCCGTCGCCGTCTCCGTCGCCTGCCGTTAGGGTCGTTAGCGAAAGCGATAGCGTTAGCGAGAGCGTAACACCATCGCTTCCTTCGCTTTTACGCGCTGCGCTTCATCTGCGCGACCAGTTCCTGGTTGGACTTCGTGCGCTTCATCAGCACCAGGATCTCGTTCATCGCGTCCGCGGCGGAAGATCCGTTGATTTCGCGACGCAGGTAGTGAGATGCCCCGAGCGCCTGTTCATTGAGCAGCAGTTCTTCGCGGCGGGTGGCGCTGGCGGTGATGTCGATGGCGGGCCAGATCCTCTTTTCAGCAAGCTCGCGGTTGAGCACGAGTTCGCTGTTGCCGGTGCCCTTGAACTCCTCGAAGATCACCTGGTCCATGCGCGAACCGGTGTCGACCAGGGCGGTCGCGATGATGGTGAGCGAACCGCCGCCCTGATTCGGGTCGATTTTGCGGGCGCTGCCGAGGAAACGCTTGGGTTTCTCGAGGCTGTTGGCGTCGAGGCCGCCGGACAGCGTGCGGCCGCTGCCTTCTTCGGTTGCGTTGTAGGCGCGAGCCAGGCGGGTGATCGAGTCGAGGATGATGACGACGTCCTCACCCATCTCGACACGCCGGCGCGCCCGTTCGAGCGTGATCTCGGCGACGCCGACGTGGCGCTCGGCCGGATAATCGAAGCTCGAGGCGATGACCTCGCCGTAGCCGCACGCTTCCATTTCCGTGATTTCTTCCGGCCGCTCATCGATCAGCAGGATGAACACGGAAGCGTTCGGGTAGTTCTTGACCACACCCTCGGCGATCGCCTGCAGCACCATGGTCTTCCCGGCCTTGGCCGGTGCGACGATCATCGCGCGCTGGCCTTTACCGAGCGGACAGAACAGGTCAATGATCCGGTCGGTGTAGTCGCGCTGGTTGCGTCGGGTCAGGCCACACTCAATGACGAGCTGTTCGTTCGGGTGCTGGGCGCTGAGTCTGTTGAAATGGGGACGATGTGAAAGCTCGCTGGTGGGGAGTCCATTCACGCTGATGAGTTGCGTAAGCGGCGGGCTTTTCCCGCGACCCGGTGAGGCACCCACCTCACCGGCGATTTCATCCCCGGTGCGGAGCCCGTAGCGCTGTACCAGCTTCTGCGCCACATACACATCGTTCGGTGTCGGCAGGTAACTCGCCTCGGGGCGCCGGATAAACCCGACCCCACTCCCGAGAACTTCCAGGACACCGAGAGAAGCTTCGTTGATCACAAATCCATGTCTTTGTTCAGGGAAAACGCGGTGCTCGTTTCGAGGAGCCCGCATCGGCTGCCTCTTACAGGGCAGTATCCGTTCCAGCCGGAGCGGCGTTCATGGAACTACGCTTGGAAGTGGAGAAGCGGCGCTTCGGACGAGGCCGCCTCACAACGGCTGGCTACTTCCGGGGCCAGGGTCAGCCCCGTCGATAAAAATGCAGCCGCCCCCCTTCCTTTGTAAAGTACCCCCTGTGTCCGGCCGCTCAGCGCAGACCGTATACCAGCAGCAGCAGCAGCCCGAACACGATGCGGTACCACGCGAATGGCACGAACGTATGCTTCGAGACGAAGCCGAGGAACGCGCGCACCACGATGATCGCCGACAGGAACGATACCAGGAAGCCCACCGCAAAAACCGGGACATGTGTTGCCGAAAGGGTGTCTCTGGCCTTGAACAGGTCGAAGAGACTGGCCATGAACATGATCGGAATGGCCAGGAAGAACGAGAATTCGGTTGCGGCAGTCCGGGACAATCCGGCCGCGCGCCCGCCCATGATCGTCGCGCCGGATCTTGATACCCCGGGAATGAGCGCAAGGATCTGCGCGATTCCGACCTTCAGCGCCGTGGTGGGCGGAATCTCGTCGACGGTCTCGACGTTCACCTTCGGATTCCACTTCTCGATCAGCAGGATCACGATTCCGCCCAGCACCAGGGCCCAGGCCACCACGATCGGCCGGAACAGGACCTCTTTCATCCAGTCGTAGATCAGGAACCCTACACCCGCGGCAGGCACAAACGCGATCATCACGTTGAGAATGAACTGCCGGGCGGTCGGGTCGGTATTCCAGCGCCGTCCGACTGCGGTCAGACGCTCGCGGTAGATCCACAGCACGGCCAGGATGGCGCCCAGTTGGATGACTACTTCGAAGGTGTTCGCCGGGTCAGCCTGGAAGTTGAGCCAGTCGGCGGCGAGGATGAGGTGTCCGGTCGATGATACGGGGATGAATTCGGTGGCTCCCTCGACGATGCCCATCAGTGCGGCTTTTCCCAACGACACCCAATCCATTCCATCTCCCATGCTGCGATAAAAGGCGTGCCGCTCGTCTGGCATTTGCCTTGCCACTGCCTGCGGCCATGACGACGCAGAGCGACACGGATACGGGCGAACCGGACGATCGTCGGACCGTCATCGTCGATGGGTCCAACGTCGCCTTCGCCACCGAAGGTGAGGTCGGAATTCTCGACAACATCCGACTGGTCACACAGAAACTCGAAGACGAGGGCCTCGAGCCGATCGTGCTCGTCGATGCCGCGTTGCGCCACAAGATCGATGATCCGGACCACTTTGAGCAAATGGTCGACGACGGGCGGATCCGACAGGCGCCCGCAGGCACCGACGCGGACTTCTTCATCCTCTCCTTCGCGAAGGAGCTCGACGCCGACATCGTCTCCAATGATCGTTTCCGCGACAGTTCGGAGAACTTCCGCGAAGAACGCGAACGCACGATCCGCTTCATGATTGTGAATGGAGAGGTCGTGTTCGAGCGGCGTCAGAAACGGCGTCGTCACTGACCCGCAGTCGCAATAACGCGCTTGCTCGCTCCAGGTCCGCGGACGACAGGAATTGCCCCAGCCGTGTGCACCCCGCAAGTGCGAGTTCGACCAGGTCGGTCAACACCGGTTGCAGCGCAGGCGCGCTCACACCGTATCGACCCGCCTCCTGCAGCAGCGACTCGCTCGCGTCCGGCAGCAGCTCGATTGCCGAGCGGTTCGCACCGTCGTCGAATACAAGGCCGGCGATGAACGCGAGCGGTGCGGCAAGCGCGTGGATGGGCTGCGTGTCTATGCTCCGGATCTCCAGCCAGCCGCGCGGTCGAACTTCGGGGAACAACGTCGTGAGGTGCTGCGCCATCATCTCTTCATCGTGAGCGCGCACATGGTCTTCGAACGGTACATACATACCCGGCGCCACTGGGTTGAGGAAATCCGGCGCACGCAACGCGAACTGCGCATACGCCTCGATGGGGTTGCTGCCGTTAAACACGCCCGTGCGAAGCGGGTCCGTCTCGCGCCACGTCTGCGCGCGGTAGTTCGCGTACCCGCTGTCGCGGCACGCGTAGCTGCGTGAGTTCGCAAACAGCGCGATCAACACCGGCGCCAGCCGATTCAGAAACTGCCAGCGCTTCTCTGCATCAGGTCCGGCATTGATGTTCACCTGCAGTGCCGCGGTCTGCCGCATCATCCGTTCGCCTGCGGCACCGATGCACGCAAAGTACTCGGTCATGTTTGTATAACGCGCGCTGCTCAACTGCAGAGGGACAACATCGATGCTGTTGAAAGGGTCGATGCCGGTGTAATGCAGCACAACGTTCTCCGGTGCGAGCAGGCGTTCGAGCATGCCTGCATGCAACTCGAGATCGCGTAGCAGGAGACTGCCGGATGCGAATGGTGGTGAGCTGTACTCGATCTGCCCACCGGGCTCGAACGTGACCACTCCACCGAACGCGGTGTGGAAACGTGGAATTCCGTGTTGATTGATTTGCTGCTTCCAGTCGGTAGCAGATATACCATCGCGCAACTGTTCGATGATGCCGCCGCGACCAAACAAAGGCTGTGGTCGCAGCGTCGCGGCGTTGAGTGCAAGACACTCCAGCTCCGCACCCATGACGGTTGCGGCGGTCTTGTCGTTCCTGAAGCAGTGCTGCCGGATGAACTCCGCAAACGCTGCGGTCGCGTGCATCATCACAGCCGTGCGGTGACGATGGCGAACTGTGCAGGTGCATCCTGATGCCACTGCTCGAGACGGAGTCCGGCCGCACGCAGGATCCGTTCGACATCCTCACCGTTGTACTTGCAACTGATTTCGGTGAGAATCGTCTCCCCTGACTCGAACTGGATGGTCCCGAACCCGCTGACCCGGACCTGTTGCTGCTCCGTCGAAACCAGGTGCATTTCGACGCGTCCGCGTGCGGCGTTGTAGAACGCGCGATGATTGAACCTGCGGGTGTCGAAGTTGGCACCTGCTTCACGATTGATCACATGCAGGATGTTCAGGTTGAACTGTGCGGTGACTCCTGCAGCATCGTTGTAGGCGGCCTCGAGCTCGGTGACATTCTTCTTCAGGTCGAAGCCGATCAGAAGCCGGTCGTCTTCGCGCAGTCCGCTTCTCCACCGTGTCAGCAGGCCGACCGCAGCATCTTCTTCGAAGTTGCCGATTGTACTGCCGAGGAATGCGATCAGCACCGGCGCAGCACTCCCGCGATGCGGGTTTCCTGCAGCGGAGAGCATCGGGGGCAACGCGATGGCGTTTGTGAGATCAGCAAGGCGCGACTGCACCTGGAGCGTTGGGTACAGCGAGCGCAGATTGCGCTCAATGTTCACGAGGTAGCTCTTGCTGATATCGATCGGGACATACACCGGCGCCGTGTTGTAGCGAACCAGTGGATCGATCAGCAGTCGCGTTTTTTCGCCACTCCCCGCACCCGGTTCAACAATCGTCCCGATCCTGTGCCTTCTGATGAGTTGATCTGCGTACGAAGCAAGCAGGTCGCTTTCGGCGCGCGTCAGGTAGTATTCCGGTAGCCGGGTGATTTCGTCGAACAGCTTTGAGCCGCGCTCGTCGTAGAAGTATCGGGAGTCGATTCGCTTCTGCGGCGCGTTCAGCCCTTCCCACACTGCTTCAAGGCTGCGATTCGGAACGGCTGCGTATTCAGTTGTGATCATCACGCGCGCAGCGGAACCCGCTGAAAATCTGTCGACGGATCGGGTAGTCCCAGTTCCTGAAAGTGCTTCGTGCCACCCGTGAACGTGTCGCCCATGAACCGCCACGCAGCACCTTGTACTCCTGGCCGAAGAACACCTCGGAGTATTCGGGATAGGGAAACATCCTGAACCCCGGGTAGCCATTGAAATCTGTCGCGGTCCACTCCCACACATCGCCGATCATGCCGTAACAGCCGATGGGTGATGTGTTGCGGGGATAGCTGCCAATGGGAGCGGTCGTGAACATCAACTGATCGAGGTTGGCATCCACCGCCGTGGGCGGTTCATCGCCCCAGGGGTAAGCGCACTTGCGGTTCGCCGCCGGATCCCACGTTGCCGCGGCCTCCCACTCCTCTTCGGTCGGCAAGCGTTTGCCCTGCCAGCGTGCGTACGCCTCGGCCTCGTGGTAACTCACGTGGCAAACCGGCCGGTCGGGGTTCACGGCGGTTGTGCGATCGTAATCCCGGGTGCGCCACTCACCGCGCTCGTATGTCCAGTATAACGGCGCAGTGACACGTGCTTCCTGCAGCCAGGCGCGACCCGCCTCGCTCCACAGGTCGTGATTGTGATACCCGCCCGATTCGATGAATGCGATGTATTGACCGTTCGTGACGGGTGTGCGGTCGATGCGGAACGGCGGCAACTCGACCCGGTGCGGCGGACGTTCATTGTCGTAGGCAGCAGTGCGGTCGGACGTGCCGATGATCACCTCACCGCCCGGAAACCGCACCATCTCGCCGGGGCTGAACTCGGCACCTCCATTCGCAGGTGAATGCTGGCGTGGAGCCCTGTACGGCTCACCCTGTTTGAGCTGCAGCGTCTGCAACATCGTCTCCTGGTGCTGATCCTCGTGCTGGATCACCATTCGGTAGACGTACCCATCGCGTAGGAGCGGGTCGTCGGGGAAAAAGTCCGTTGAGTCGAGGACCGCGAGCACCTGACGACGTACGTCGTCCAGATGCTGCAGCGTAGCTTCGAGCGTAGGCAGCTCGAGGCTGCCGCGCACGCGGCGCGGATGCTCGAACGGGTTGTACAGGCCCGGCATCTCCCCGAATTCGATGCGGCCGCGCTGATTCAGTACCAGCCAGAGGTACTCGAATTCGGCAATGTGCCCGAGATCCCAGAGGATCGGACCCATCAGGGGGCTGTGCTGTTTGCGCAGATCCTCTTCGGCAACCCCGCTGATCAGTAGCAGTGTGCGCGCGCGCGCTTCGGCCAGCGCTTCGATGAGCTGCCCGTGGCGATGATCCTCGATGAGCATTGTGCTTCCCGCAGAAGGAGATTCAACGCTGCGGTATTGGAAGAAGTGTTCCGCTGCGCTCAGGCGGGTCCCTCGAAACACGATGCAAGGGTTCCGTGTCGCAGGTATTGCAGGGTTCGCAACCGGTGGCTGCAACGTCTCACAGGCTAAAAATGAAGAGAGGCGAAGTACCGGAGTACCCGCCTCTCTTCAGGAGAATCACCGATTGCGCGCGTCAGTCGATCGCGCGGGCGGTCCTTGGCTTGGCCATCGCTTCGCCAGCGGCTTCTGCGGCCGCCGAGGCCTGCGCGGCGGCGGCGGAAGCGGCGGCCTTGGCGTTGTTCGCAGCGTGGGCGGCTGCGGCACCCGCGCTGGCGGCCTTTGCCGAAACCTCGGCCTTGGCCGACGCGGCGGCGGCTGCCGCACGGTGGTAGTACTTCTCCGCGAAGTCGCGCGCTGAAAGCGACCGCGCATAGACGACGTTCGCGAGCTTCACCCAGGAGAGCAGCTTGATGTAGACCCAGCCGATGTCGAACTCGTACCACTTCGCCCGGAAACTCGCCGAGCGCGGATCTGCGTGATGGTTGTTGTGCAACTCTTCGCCGACGATCCAGATGCCGAACGGAACGATGTTCCGGCTCGAGTCCTTGGTCTTGAAGTTCCGGTATCCCCAGGCGTGGCCGATGCCGTTGATCACAGCGCCGAAGATCGGGAGCCAGATCGCCATCGAGGCCCAGGTCACCAGACCCCAGACCGGTCCGAACAGGAGCAGGTCGACCACCAGCATCACGATGATGCCCCAGCCCGTGTGCGGCGTGTAAACGTTGTTCTCGACCCAGTCGTCGGGGCAGCCACGGCCGTACTTCTCGAGCGTTTCCTTGTCGGCAGCAGCATCGCGATAGTAGAACACGCCGCCAAACAGGATCTCGAGCAGCCCTTCGTTCTGCGGCGAATGCGGATCACCTTCGCGGTCGGAGAATGCGTGGTGCTTGCGATGGACGGCGACCCACTGCTTCGTCGTAACCCCGGTAGTCAGCCAAAGCCAGCAGCGGAAGAAGTGTGTGACGACCGGATGGAAGATCACCCCTTCGTGTGTCGCGGAGCGGTGAAGGTACAGCGTCACACAGAGGTTGGTGATGTGGCCCAGCACGACGATGTACAGTACGGGCACCCACCAGGGCTGCTGGCCGAGCAGACCAAATTCGGGCATCGGATTCTCCTGCAAAGTAAAAAGGCCCGGCGGCGCGTCACCGGCTCCGGGCCCTGCGTAAACCAGTATCGGATGATACAGCATTTCGCGTGCTTGGCAACCCGTTCGCCCCTCTGTAGCCGATGCCCGGCCATCGGGTTTTACTGCTCACGTCCGACTTGACGGGCGGGCAAAATTCGCTTGCTTTCACGCCATCATGGATTCGATGCTGCCCTATACCGCTGCGCTCGTGCTGGGTACCGTGCACGCGCTGGAGGCCGACCACATGGCCGCGGTGACATCCTTCGCGGTACGTAAACCCGCTCCTCTCGCCGCCGCACGGTTCGGCGTGCAGTGGGCGTTCGGTCACGGTGCATCGCTGCTGCTCGCAGGATCCGCACTGCTGCTGATCGGGCTGGCGATCCCCGAGACGGCCAGCATCTGGCTGGACCGGCTGGTCGCCCTGGTTCTCGTCGGGCTGGGGGTCTGGACGCTGCGCAATGCGAACCGACTGCGAGCGCATACCCACATGCACGACGGCCGCACGCATGTGCACCTGCACCCGGAGCGTGCCGGCCACGACCACGATCACCGGCACGCGCCGACGATGGTCGGGATGCTGCACGGAATGGCCGGCGCCGCACCGGCGATCGCACTGCTGAACATCAGCGGGGCCAACTCGGTGCTGCAGGGCGTCTCCGCCATTCTGGTGTTCGCGCTCGGGACCGCGTTCGGCATGGCGGGTTACGCGCTCTTTGCCGGCTTCATCGCCGGGCGCGCCGCGCTGGCATCGGAGAAACTCGCCCGCGCCGTCGGCCGCTTCACCGGCATCGGCACCATCATCATCGGCATTTACTGGCTGTTCCGTTGACCCGGAAACTGCTCTCGACCCGGCGTACCCTCGCCGCTTCCACGCCGCAGTACCTCAGCGCATGGGAAGCGCTGTGCGCCCTGGTCGAAGAGCAGGGTGGGCACGCCTGGCTGTTCCGCAGCGATACACACCCGCACCTTTTCAACGAATTCATCGAATGGAAACAGGCGGACGGCGCGCCAGTGCTTACGGCGCTCCCACGCCTGGTCGAACTGCGTCGTGCGCTCGAGCCGTTCGGCCCTTCCGAGGAAGACTCCTGGACTCAACCATAGACATGCACGAAAACAACGAACGCAATCGGCTGATCGATCTGGTATACCGCCGCTCCTACCGACGCGGCGACTTCATCCTCGCCAGCGGCGCACACTCCAGCTTCTACATCGACGCGCGGCTGACCACGATGTCCGGCGAGGGCCAGGTGCTGATCGGGAAACTAGGTCTGATCGAACTCGACCGTATGGGCTGGCACCCAGACCTGATCGGAGGACTCACGCTGGGCGCCGATCCGGTCGCCTACGCCATCGCCCACCACGCAACCCTCGAAGGCCGCACACTCGACGCGTTCACTGTGCGCAAGGAACCTAAGCAGCACGGTACCGGTCGTGTCATCGAAGGCCCGTTCTCCGGAGCACCCCAGGTAGTGATTGTCGAAGACGTGGTCACCACGGGCGAGAGCGCATTGCGCGCGGCGAAAGCGGTTCGTAACGCCGGCGGTATCGTCATGGGATTGCTCGCAGTGGTCGACCGCCAGGAAGGCGGACGCGAGAAGATTGCTCAGGAAGGACTTGAACTCGCGGCTCTGGTTACGCTTGAAGAGCTGAACGCTCGCGGTTGAGGGTTGAGGTGGAGGAACGAGGTGAAGGGATGAGGTGGAAGGGATAGGTGGAATAGGAACGAGCCGGAAAGGGAGACTGCAGGTAAATGTTAAGTCCTGTAGGTCTAAGGTGAGGTCTGAGGGTCAGGCGAGAGGTGACAAGGGGGTGAGGATTCAGGGAGTAGGATCAAGGAACTTCGCCTCGCGCGGGACTGTCCGAATAACTGTGTAAATGGCCATGGTTAAAAACCCCCGACGTTTTGAGGAGCCATGGCGAAGGAAAAGTCCCCGTTGGACCAGATGCTTGATGACCTGCTCAAAGGCAAGTCT
>Ga0182743_1000523_pt1 | contig 47037 bp, 57 predicted proteins | sample eDN3rd30CKraftOP_FD_128522 | JGI IMG/M metagenome (GOLD analysis project Ga0182743, IMG submission 128522) | Enriched Organic Plus compost microbial communities from Emeryville, California, USA - eDNA 3rd pass 30_C Kraft OP (version 2) (version 2) ... | reverse complement strand
TGCTTGAGCTCGTCCAGGAACCCCAGCTTGTGCTTGAACTTGGGGTTGATCGCGGGATCGGGCTCGTCCCCGCCGGCCGGGATGTAGAAATTGTGGAACTTGACGGCGCCCTGGCCGAAATCGAGGAGCGCCGAGACATGCCGGCTATCGGGAATCTCGCAGAAGACCTTGCTCGAAATGTCGGTCAGCGGAAACTTCGAGACGATGGCGACGCCGTGGTAGCCCTTCTGGCCGTGGACGGCCTGGTAGGGATAGCCCGCCTCGGTGAAGGCGTTGGCCGGGAACTGGTCGTTGGTGCACTTGATCTCCTGGAGCATGAGCACGTCGGGCTGATACTGCCTGAGGAAATCCAGGACGATGGGCAGGCGCAGGCGAACGGAATTGATGTTCCAGGTGGCGACGGAAACGGACATTGAAACTCTCGAGGGTGGGCCGGCGCCTTTATGGCGCAAAGCCCGCCCTCCGGCAAAGGGTTAGCAGCCTATTTGGGCTCGACCGCCTTATAGGTCGGGTCGATGTAGAAATAGGATTTGGGAATCTGGACGTCCTTCTGGATGTCGTAGAGCGAGAAGGTGAGTTCGGCCCCGCTCGGCTCGGTCAGCGTCCACTGGGCCAGGTCCAGGGTCTGCTTGTCGAAGATCAGGCCCACCTGCACCACCCCAATCGGGGTGTCGTCCGAGACCGTCACCGCCATATAGGCGTCCGAACTGGTCACATCCACGACATTGGCGCTGAGCAGGTCGATCTTGTCGCCCAGGAAGTTGCGCAGCGGGATGCGGTCCTGGGGATAGGCGTACTGGGTCTGGTCCTTGCGGTTGATGACGTAAAAGCCGCGGCCGACCGAGATGATCTCTTCGCGCGAGGGCGGGTTGTAGCGGAAGCGCACCTTGTTGGGGCGTTCGAGGAAGAACGTGCCCTCGGTGCGCCCGCCCTGGCTGTCCACCTGCAGGAAGCGGCCGGCCATGGAGCGGATGGCCGAGTTGTGTTCGCCGATCTGCTGGATGAGCGCGGTTTCCTCGGGGGTCAGCTGCCGGTCGAGCGCGAGAGCGGGAACGGCCGAGGCGAGAAGTGCGGTGAGACCAAGCAGAAGGGCATCGCGGCGAATCATGAAGTATCTCGTCCCTTTAGGGTTCAAGGTGAAAGCTTACCTAGAAACCAATTGCGGCAACAGGTGGTTGGTTCCGTTCACGTGGCGTTCATCGCGCCGGTGGGTCCCCGCGCGCCTTGCGGCCCCGTGCCACCTCTGTGCCCAGGGCATCGAGCTTGTGCGTCCAGAACCTGCGGAAGTGCTCGAGCCAGCCGTCGATCTCCTGGAGCGGGGCGGGGTCGATCGCATAGATGCGCTTCTGCGCCTCGGGTCTGACGGTGGCGAAGCCGCTCTCGCGCAGCACCTTGAGATGCTGGGAGACGCCGGCCTGGGAGATGCCGAATTCCCGGCCGATGATCTCCACCACCGCCCCCGAGGTCAGTTCGCCCTCGGCGAGCAGTTCCAGTATGCGCCGGCGCACCGGGTCGCCGAGGACGTCAAAGGCATGCAAGCTCAATCCCCTGTGGTTGGTTCGCCCGAATAGAACTTCCGCGTCCGCTCGGCCGACTGGCGGGCGGTTGCCTCATCCTCGCCATCGGCAATGGCCGCGTCGGCCCAGGCGGTGCTGGTCGAACGGTAAAGCGCCAGAGCTTCGGGCGAAGCCATCCAGTCGGGGTTCGCCTCGGGCGGCCTGGCCGCTTCGGGGGCGTCGACATGGCGGGCGAGCCCTAGGAAACCGAGATCCCAGCCGACCCCGACCGCACCCGGGCCGAACGTCTTCCAGTGATCGTCGACCGGCGCGATGTGGCGCAGCTCGAAACGCGTGCCCTGGCCTTCAGGCGCCAGCGTCGCGATGACCCAGCTCTTGCCGCCGGCGAATTCCCACGTCGCCTCCAGCCGGCGCGGGGGATCGCAGGCGGTGATGATGCCGCCGGCATTGCCTTCGAACTGATAGCGTCCGTTGAGTTTAAGGTCGCCGCTAACCGGCAGGAACCAGCGCCTGAGGCGATCGGGCGTCGTCAGCGCTTCCCAGAGGTCATCGGCATCGGTGGGGTAGACCCGCGAGAGCACCACCGCCTTGGCGGCAATGCCCTGGTATTGCAGGGTCTCCACGCGCCGGCTCATGGAGCCCAGATGGGTGGCAAGGTCGAAATCCATACAACATCCTCCTTCTTGCGTCATATTCCACTTATATAAGTGAAACATGAAATACAAGCCGGAGCAGGTCTTTTCGTCCTGACGCCTAGTCGCTGCCGACGAGTATCTCGCGCTTGCCGGCATGGTTGGCCTGGCTGATGACGCCTTCGCGTTCCATGCGCTCGATCAGGGTCGCCGCCTTGTTGTAGCCGATGGCGAGGCGCCGCTGGATGTAGGAGGTGGAGGCCTTCTTGTCCTGCAGCACGATGTTGACGGCCTTGTCGTAGAGCTCGTCGCCCGAGCCGCCATATTCGTCCTCGACCATGGCGCCGCCGCCTTCCTCGTCCTCTTCCTCGGTGATGGAATCGAGGTAGTCGGGCTGGCCCTGGGCCTTGAGGTGATTGACGATCGATTCCACTTCCCCATCCGAGACGAAGGGGCCGTGGAGGCGCTTGATGCGGCCGCCGCCGGCCATGTAGAGCATGTCGCCGTTGCCGAGCAGGGTTTCGGCGCCCTGTTCGCCCAGGATGGTGCGGCTGTCGATCTTGGAGGTCACCTGGAAGGAGACGCGGGTCGGGAAGTTGGCCTTGATGGTGCCGGTGATGACGTCCACCGAGGGGCGCTGGGTGGCGGTGATCATGTGGATGCCGGCGGCGCGGGCCATCTGGGCGAGGCGCTGGATGGCGCCTTCGATGTCCTTGCCGGCCACCATCATCAGGTCGGCCATTTCGTCCACGATAATGACGATATAGGGCAGCGGCTCGAGGTCGAACTGCTCGCTTTCGAAGATGGCTTCGCCGGTTTCGCGGTCAAAGCCGGTCTGCACGGTGCGGGTGATGACCTCGCCCTTTTTGTGGGCTTCCCCGACGCGCTGGTTGAAGCCGTCGATGTTGCGCACGCCAATCTTCGACATCTTGCGATAGCGGTCCTCCATCTCGCGGACGGCCCATTTGAGGGCGACCACGGCCTTGGAGGGATCGGTGACCACGGGCGTGAGCAGATGCGGGATGCCGTCATAGATCGACAGTTCGAGCATCTTGGGGTCGATCATGATCAGGCGGCACTGCTCGGGCGTCATCTGGTAGAGCAGCGAGAGGATCATGGTGTTGATGCCCACCGACTTGCCCGAGCCGGTGGTGCCGGCGATGAGCAGGTGCGGCATGCGGGCGAGGTCGGCGATCACCGGCTCGCCGCCGATGGTCTTGCCCAGGCAGATGGGCAGCTTGCCCTTCATCTTCTCGAAGTCGGCGGAGCCGAGCATCTCGCGCAGATAGACGGTTTCCCGGTTCTGGTTGGGCAGTTCGATGCCGATGGCGTTGCGGCCGGGCACGACGGCGACGCGCGCCGAAATGGCGCTCATGGAGCGGGCGATATCGTCGGCCAGTGAGATGACGCGGCTCGACTTGATGCCGGGGGCCGGCTCGAGCTCATAGAGCGTGACCACCGGACCGGGGCGCACGTTGATGATGTCGCCCTTGACGCCGAAGTCCTCGAGCACGCCTTCGAGCTGGCGCGCCATTTCCTCGAGCCGCTCTGGGGCATGCTCGGGGCTGGGGCCCTTGTGCTTGGGTTCGGCCAGCAGCGAGAGCGCGGGCAGTTCGAACCCGAACGGATCGTCGTCGAGGAGCGAGCCCTGGGCTTCGCGGGCGACGCGGGCGCCCTGTACGGGACGGGCAGCGGGAGCGGTGATGCGCGGGGAGACGACCGGCGCCGGCTGGGGAGCAGGGCGCGTCGGGCTCTGGGCGACCGGGCGAACCTCGGGCACCGGCGCATAGACGTCGTCCGCGTCGGGCTCGAAGGGAAAATCGTCCTCGACATAGTCGTCGGCGTCATCGGGATAGTCGAGCTCGGCGTCCTCGGAACGGTCAGTAGCCGGCTGGGCAGCGGCGTTGGCGCGCGGATTGTAGCCGGAATGGACCTGGACGACGCGGCGTTCGGGCGCCGGCGCGGCTTCCCGGAAGGTTTCCGGGGGAGCGACGGCAGGTGCGGCGCCGACATCGACCTGCGGCTCGACATCGTGGCCGCGCCACTGGGCGTCCTCGGCGGCGCGCTTTTCGCGCGCCTGGCTGCGGGCGCGCCGGAAGGCTGTCTGGACCGAATAGCCCATGTGGACCAGGGCGCCCAGGGTGACGTCGAGAATGGGGTTGCGTTCGCTCTCGCCGTCCTCGTCATCGACCTCCTGGTCGTCCTGCGCGGTGGCGCGGTCGCGCTCGGCGCTCTTGCGCTGGGCCGGCTTGGCGGCAGCGGCCTCGGCGCCCTTGCCCACGGGCAGCGCCTTGAGGCCCAGCGCGATCCAGAGCAGGGCGAGGGCGGGGGAAACGAGAATGATCGAAAAGAGCGTCGGGGTGATGCCGGTCGGGGTGCCGCCGCTCACCATGGTGGCGAGGTTGAAGAAGCTCGCGCCGATGAGGCCGCCGAGCCCGGTGGGCAGCGGCCAGGTCTCGGGAACGGCGATGAAGGAGAAGACGCCGGTCACCAGCAGCGTGGCGCCGGCCCAGGCGAGGACGCGCAGCCCCATGCGGGTGGGAGCGCGCCGGCGCACGAAATTCCAGCCCCACAAGGCCAGCGGCACCAGGGCGGGAATGACGGCGAGGCCGAAGAGCTGGATGACCAGGTCGGCGATCACCGCCCCTGGAAAGCCCAGCCAGTTCGAGGCCGGCTTTGCCGTGGCATAGGAGAGGCTCGGATCGTCCACCGACCAGGAGGCCATGGCGATCATGATCACCGCCACCAGCCCCAGGAGCACGAAACCGGCGAGCCGCACCGGGATGCGAATCGCCAGGACCGGGGCCGGCTGGGCGGTCGAGAAGTTTTCGAGCATCGGGGTGGGGCGTGTCGGCATGAGCGGGGTCTTTACTGATGACGCGAGCGATTGGTCCCGGAGAGGGGTCGCCCAAACTGCCGCGATGCTAGCGTTCCATGGTTAATCCCACGCTAACCCTGCCCGGCCGCGCAGAAGCGTCGGGGCGGGCAAAGAAAAACCCGCCCGGCGAGGACAGCCGGACGGGTCGTTCTGGACTGTTGTTGGTCCCGGGGTGCAGCCCATGTGGTTTGCGAGTGGGAAGCCTCTGTGGCGGGCCAAGAGGACATGGGCTGCACGCCGCGACCAACCGCATTGGCAGGTTCTGGCGGGGTGGATGGTCCGGCGTACCGGGCCATCCGGGTTGGTCGTGCGGCGGCGGGGAGGAGGATCGCCGCCGCAAGACCGTTAGTTGTAGGCGCGCTCGCCGTGCGAGGTGAGGTCGAGGCCGTCGGTCTCGGCCGATTCGGTGACGCGCAGGCCCATGACCGCCTTGACGATCATCAGGGCGACGAAGGCAACCACTGCCGACCAGACCACGGCGATGACCACGGCGGTGATCTGGGTGACGAGCTGGCCACCGATCGAGTAGCCCTCGGCACCGAACCCGCCGAGCGAGGGAGCGGCCACGATGGCCGTGCCAATGGCGCCCACGATGCCGCCGATGCCGTGGATGCCGAAGACGTCCAGGCTGTCGTCGTACTTGAGGAGCGGCTTGAGGGTCACGACGGCCCACAGGCAGATGAGGCTGGCGACGGCGCCGAGCACGATCGATCCGAAGGTGCCGGCAAAGCCGGCGGCCGGGGTGATGGCGACGAGGCCGGCCACGGCGCCCGAAGCGGCGCCGAGGAGAGAAGCATGGCCACGGGTGAACTTTTCACCGAGCGCCCAGGCGAGAGCCGCGGCGGCGGGAGCGGTGATGGTGTTGAGGAAGGCCTGGGCGGCAGTGCCGTTGGCAGCCAGGGCCGAACCGGCGTTGAAGCCGAACCAGCCGACCCACAGCAGGCTGGCGCCCACGAAGGTGAAGACCAGGTTGTGCGGGGCGATCGGTTCCTTGAGGAAGCCCATGCGCGGGCCAAGCACGATGGCGGCGACGAGGGCGGCAACACCGGAGTTGATGTGAACGACGGTGCCGCCGGCGAAGTCGAGAGCGCCCATCTGGAAGAGCAGGCCGCCCGAGAACCAGACCATGTGGGCGATCGGCACGTAGGAGAAGGTGAACCAGATGGCCAGGAACAGCATCACGGCGCCGAACTTCATGCGCTCGGCGATGCCGCCGACGATGAGGGTGCAGGTGATGGCCGCGAAGGTCAGCTGGAAGACCACGAAGACCAGCTCGGGAATGGTGCCCGAAAGCGCATCGGGCGGCACGCCGTTGAGGAAGAACTTGGAGAGGTCACCGACGAAGCCGGAGAGTCCGCCTTCGGTGGGGCCCCCGAAAGCCAGCGAATAGCCATAGGCCACCCAGAGCAGGGAGATCATGCAGAAGCCGGCCAGCACCTGCATCAGGATCGAAAGCACGTTCTTGGCGCGCACGAGGCCGCCGTAGAACAGGGCCAGGCCCGGGATGATCATGAGCAGCACCAGCACGGTGGACACGATCATCCAGGACGTGTCGCCGGTGTCGATGGTGGGCGTGGCGTCCTGCGCGAAAGCCGGCAGGGCCATGGCAAGGGATGCGAGCGCCGCCGCCCCCAGTATCTTTGACGTCTTGATAGTTGTCATTGTTGAGCCTCCAAAAGCGGCGTTAGAGAGCGGCCGCGCCGGTCTCGCCGGTGCGAATGCGGGTGACTTGTTCGAGGTCGAGCACGAAAATCTTGCCGTCGCCGATCCGGCCGGTCTGTGCCGATTCCCGGATGGCCGTGCTGACGGCGTCGGCCTGGGCGTCGTCAACCGCGATCTCGATCTTGAGCTTGGGCAGGAAATGCACGGCGTATTCGGTGCCGCGGTAGATTTCCGAATGTCCCTTCTGGCGGCCGTAACCCTTGACTTCGGTCACGGTCATTCCATGTACATCGAGCGAGTTGAGCGCCTGACGAACCTCTTCGAGCCGCGACGGTTTTATGATTGCAACCACCAGTTTCATGGGAGCTCCTTTCATGAGCCTCGCTTGAGTCTTCGATGCCCCCTTCAGACTCAAATGCCGTGCCAGACTCCGGCCACATTTCTCATGTCATTGATTTTGAAGCGAAATCGTCTTTGGTTAAGCGATTGTGAAGCCCAGGCCGGATCGGCAGAGCCATAGCCGTGATTATCGATTGGGCAGATTCCGGAAAGTTGCCGCAAAATTAGGCGGAGACCGGTGGTTGCCGGAAATGGCCAAAGGGTGGAAAAGAGGCGCCGCGGCCCAGGAGGCGGGAGAGCCATGCAGGAAGACCAATACGACGTGCTGATCGTGGGCGCAGGGCCGGTGGGCCTGGCGCTGGCCCTGAGCCTGAGCCGGTTCGTCGGCGGGGTGAAGATCGGCATTCTCGACCGCCGCCCGGTGAGCGTGCCCAACGACAAGCGCGCCTCCTCGATCGCGGCGGGCGTGCGCCGGGTGCTCGAGACGCTGGGCGTATGGGACGCGCTGGCGGGCGAGGCACAGCCGGTGCGCGAGATGCGAATCACTGATTCGGGCTCGGGCGACATCGCCCGCCCGCTGTTTCTCGATTTCCAGGGCGAAGTGGCGCCGGGCGAGCCTTTCGCCCATCTCGTCCCCAATACCGCCATGACGCGAGCCATGCTCGAGGCTTTGGGGGAGAAGGCGACATTCCTGGCGCCGGTCGAGGTCAAGGCTTTTGCCGCCCAGGCGGGCGGAGGGACGCTGACGCTCGGCGATGGCCGCGTGCTCAAGGCACCTCTCGTGGTTGCCGCCGACGGGGCGAACTCGGCCCTGCGCGCCATGGCCGGCATCACCACCATCAACCACGACTACGGGCAATCGGGGATCGTCACCACCATCGGGCACGAGCTCGACCACGAGGGCGTGGCCTATGAGCATTTCCGCCCCGCCGGTCCCTTTGCCAGCCTGCCGCTGCCCGGCCGGCGCTCCTCGCTGGTCTGGACGGAGCGTCCGGAAGACGCGGCGCGCTACCTTGCGTTGCCACCCGAAGAGGTAGCGCTCAAGATCGAGGAGGTCATGGGCTCGACGCTGGGCGCGGTCACGCTCGAGGACCGGCTGCAGGTGTTTCCGCTGCGCATGCAGATCGCGCGCGATTTCGCGGCACCGCGCCTGGCGCTGATCGGGGACGCCGCCCATGTGGTCCATCCCATCGCCGGGCAGGGTCTCAACCTCGGCCTCAAGGACGTGGCGGCGCTGGCCGAGGTCGTGGTCCAGGCCATGCGGCTCGGGCTCGACCACGGCGCGGACGACGTGCTGGTGGCCTATGAGCGCTGGCGCCGGTTCGATACGGCGCTCATGGCCATGGTCACCGACGGGATGAACCGGCTGTTCTCAAATGACCTGGCCCCGGTGCGCGCGGTGCGCGATTTCGGGCTGGGCGTCGTCGACAGGCTGCCGCCGGTCAAGGACTTCCTCATCTCGCGGGCAGCCGGGCTCGAACGGGATGGTCCGAGGCTGTTGCGCGGGCAGCCGCTCTAGCGCTCGGGGCTTCCGCCCAGGTCGGGCAGGCGGCGCAGTTCGGAAAGGTCGATCTGGCGCGCTTCGTCGAGCGCCAACATCGGCACGCCCTGGCGGATGGGAAAGGCCAGGTGCGCGGCCACCGAAATCAGCTCGTTGCCCTCGGGCGAGAGCAGCAGGCGCGTCTTGGTCAGCGGGCAGACCAGCATTTCGAGCGTGTGGCGGTCGAGGACGTGGCGCTGGTCGGTCATTGCAGCAGGGGCGCGTCGCCGTCGCCCTTGGCCATCTCGATCTCCGCCAGCGCGATCAGGGTCTCGGCGCGATCCGACAGCGACTTGGCCTCGAGCAGCACCTGCTTTTCGCGCGCGCCATAGGGGCTGACCATGCAGCAGAAATTGACGAGGTCTGCAGTGCCGGTCTTTTCGATCTCGTCCCAGTTGAGGTCGAAATCGCCGAACTCGGCATAGTCGCGCATCATCTTGAGGAAGCGCGGGCGGTCCACCTCGTCCTCGCCGAACTTGCGGTCGAAGTCGCTGGCGAAACCGGTCGCCGAGATCTGGGCCTGGCGGTAGGGGGTCATGACGGTGAGCTCGGAGACCAGCTCGAAGCGCGTCACCCCTTCGAGGATGATGAAGTAGCGGCCTTCCCCGTTCTCTTCCCAGTGGGTGAGCCGGCCCAGGCAGCCGATGTTCTGGAGCTGGGCCCGGCCGCGCGGCGATTCCTCGCTCGTATCCACCGGCTGGATGAGGCCGACCAGGCGGTCGCCGGCCAGGGCGTCATCGACCATGCGCACATAGCGCGGCTCGAAGATGTTGAGGGGGCGGTGGGCAAACGGCAGCAGAAGCGCCCCCGACAACGGGAAGATCGGCACGCTGCGGGGCAGATCTGCTGGAGAGGTGGGGCGCTTGTGCATGGTCGGGCTCGTCAGGAAAACAGGAGCGAGGAAAGCATTCGCCGCCCCTTGAGGGTTGCCGGGTCCTTGGGACCCCAGGCCTCGAAGAATTCGAGGAGTTTCTTGCGGGCGCCGTCCTCGTTCCAGGCACGGTCGCGGCGCATGATGGCGATGAGGGCCTCGGCCGCCTCCACCTTCTGGCCCTGGGAATTGAGGACCACGGCAAGGTCGAACCGGGCCTGGTGGTTGTCCGGGTCGCGCGCGACTTCCGCCTCGAGCGCGGCGGCGCCGGACAGGCCCTCGGCCTCGGCGGCCAGCTTGAGGGCCTGGCTCAGGGCCAGGTAGTCCTCGCCCTTGCGGGCATCCTCGGGCAGTTCGGCCAGGACGGCGCGCGCCTGCTCAAGGTCGCCGGTCTTGGCGTAGACCTGGGCCAGGCCCAGAATCGCCTTGGCGTTTTCGGGGGCGTGCTGGAGGACGAGGGTATAGATCTCGGCGGCCTGGGCGAAATCGCCGGCGCCGAAGGCCTCGCCCGCCGCCGCCAGGGCGTTGGCGATCTGCTCGTCGACCGAGCCGGGCTGCGGCGCGGCGGCCGGAGCCTGGGAGATGACGCGATCGGCAAAGCGCCGCACTTCGCTTTCGGGAATGGCGCCCATGAAGGCATCGACGGGGCGTCCGCCTGCAAAGGCGAAAACGGCGGGAATCGACTGGATGCCGAGCTGGCCGGCGATCGAGGGATTCTCGTCGATATTGATCTTGATCAGACGAATGGCGCCGTTCTTTTCGGTGACGACCTTTTCGAGCGCCGGGGTGAGCTGGCGGCACGGGCCGCACCAGGGCGCCCAGAAATCGACGAGAATCGGGGTCTGCAGGGAAGCGTCGATCACGTCGGCCTTGAAGGCGCGATCGGACGATTCGGCGACGAGCGCGCCCGCGGGAGGGGCGGCGGGGGTGGAAGTGGCGCCATCAAGGGTCATGATTTTCCTTTGCCGCTTGGCTCAAAAGTCTTCTGTTTCTGGCGCTGGGCGGGGCTTGTGACAAGCCCTATCCACATCGCGCAACAAGGATCGCGTTTTTGGGTTGCAATCGTGTTTGTCTTTGGGCATATAGGCGCCCGTCGACGCGGTGCCAAGCCGCAGCGACTGGAGCGCGGGTGTAGCTCAGGGGTAGAGCATAACCTTGCCAAGGTTAGGGTCGTGGGTTCGAATCCCATCGCCCGCTCCAATTTCCCGGTCCTTCGCAGGGATCGAGGCACGCAAAAGGGTCCTTCACGGGCCCTTTTTGCTTTTCCGGGCCGGCGCCGCCGAACGCTTCACGCTCGCGGGCATGACGGCGATCGCCTCGAGCAGGTCGATTTCGCGGTTGAGCCGGCCGGTATCGAAGATCAGCGTCTCGACGGGACGCCAGAGCACCACCCAGCCGGCGATCACCAGGCCCTCCCCGAACAGCCTTTCGGCGAAAGGCGGCAGGGCCGAGCCGGAAATGGCGCTCGAAAGCATCAGGCAGAGCGCGAGCAGGCCCAGCCCCATCCACAATTCGCGCCAGCCGATATGGCGCAGCAGTTCGCGTTCGTTGCGCAACTGGGCGATTCGCGCCCGGCAATGGCGCGCCAGAGCCGCCGGGATGGTGCTTTCGCCATCTGGATGGCCGCCGTCCGCGGGCAGCATGAAAACCAAGCGGCAGCGCCGCCGCTGCGCCAGGGTTATGGCGCCGACATCGCCGATGAGCTTTTCGACCACCGGTTCGGGATCATAGTCCGGCGAGAAGGGGTCGGTATCGGGCGCCGCGAAGAGATCGGCGGGTTGCCCGAGCGCAAAGGTCAACTCGATGCCGCCGGTGCCCGTCATCCGTTCCTCCCGCCCTGGCGAATTTCTAGACCCTTGCCGCCAGCGGGGCTAGTCGCTGCGTGTCGCCGAGCAGGGGCTCCGGTTTGGCGCGGCACGATAGCAATGGGCGGAAAAATGCAGCCCCCTGTCGATTCCGCGCCGCCTCGTTCGTCGTCAAGGCATGGGACGGCGGAAGGGATTGATTTTCCAGCCGGCCTCGGCAGCAATGGCCGGCGAGGATGTCTCGGGCCAGTTTGGGAGAAGACGGATGAAGTTTTCGACGACGCTACTGGGTACGGGCGGCAATACGGCGGGTATCGAGGTGCCCTCCGATGTGCTCGCCGCGCTGGGCGGGGGCAAGCGCCCGGCCGTCCAGGTCACCATCAACGGATTTTCCTACCGCACGACCGTAGGTTCGATGAACGGGCGCACGCTCATCCCGGTGAGCGCGGAACGTCGCGCCCAGTCGGGCACGAGCGCCGGGGACGCCATCGAGGTCGAGCTGGCGCTCGATACGACGCCGCGCGAGGTGGAGGTGCCGGTCGATCTGGCGACGGCGCTGGCGCGGGCGCCCGGCGCCGCCGAAAAGTTCGGCAGGCTCTCGGCCTCCAATCGCAGCCGTCTCGCCGGATCGGTGAGCCAGGCCAAGGCCCCCGAGACGCGGCAGCGCCGCATCGAGAAGGTGCTGGCCGAACTGCAAGCGCGGGAGGCCTGAATGCGTTTCATGCTGATCCACAAGGCCGATGCCAATACCGAATCCATGGGCCCACCACCGCCCGCGCTCATGAGCGCGCTGGGCCAGCTCATCGGCGAGATGATGGCGGCCGGCAAGCTGGTGTCGAGCGAGGGCCTGATGCCGAGCGCCTTCGGGGCGCGGGTCGATGTGGGCGACGGGGCCCTGGTGGTGCGCGATGGTCCTTTCGCCGAAGCCAAGGAGCTCATCGGGGGCTTTGCCATCATCGATGTGGCCGACAAGGACGAAGCGGTGGGGATCGCGCGCCGCTGGATGGAAATCCATGCTGCGGTGCTGGGGCCGGCCTATCGCGGCTCGGGCGAGATCCGGCAGCTTTTCGAGCGGCCGGGAGCCTAGGCCCCCGGCGCGTTTCACGTGAATCACCTGTCGGCGGCGCGGCGCGCTCAGAGCGTCTTGAGGTATTCGACCAGGCGGTCGAGGCCCTGCGAGACGGTCTCGGCGAAGCCGCGCTGCACCTGCAGGTCGCGGTCCGCGATGCTGTTGAGCCTGACGGTCGAGAGGACGCGGGTCCGCCCGTCCGTCTCGGTGAACTCGACCGTGGTCACCATGAAGGCCGGGGGCAGGGCGGAGAGGTCGCCGTCATAGTCGCCCGGGGCGTCGCGATAGACCAGGCGCTCGGGCGCATCCACTTCGAGATAGGCGCAGGTCACCGGGTACTGGTTGCCACCCGGGAACTGCATGACGTAGTGCCAGCGCCCGCCCGGGCGCAGGTCGATCTTGCAGACCGGGGTGGTCGCGCCGTGCGGTCCCCAGAAGTGCACCACGTGCACCGGGTCGGTGAAGCATTTGAACACCAGGTCGCGCGGCGCCTCGAAGACGCGGTCGATGAGGATGAGGGGTTCGTCGGCGGGCAGGGTGATGGTGGAAGACATGGTTGGTTACTCCGTGCATGAGAAGGGGAGCGGCGGGCAGGAGGCGGGCCCGCCGCGTGGCCGGAGCGCGGGCAGCGCCCCTCTGGCCGATCGAAGATGACTTAGAGGGGAAGGGTGGCCTCAGCTCTCGACCGCCAGGGTCGCCAGGTAGGCGTCCATGCGGCTGTAGCTTTCGCGGGCGCCGCCTTCCATGCCGGTGGCGACGAACGCGTCGCGATCGGCGATGCTGTCGAGGCGGCTGGTGCTGGTGAGGATGGTGCGCCCGCCGCTTTCCTCGAAGCGATGTTCCTCCACGATCAGCTTGTCCTCGTAGAGGCCTTCCATGCCGAAGGTGTTGACCAGCTTTTCGGGGCGCACGACTTCCAGATAGGTGCCCAAAAAGACCAGGCGGTTGCCGTCGGGCATGGTCTGGGCGAAGCGCCAGGTGCCGCCGGGCCGTAGGTCGAGCTTTTCGACGGTGGTGACGGCCTTCGACCAGCCCCACCAATGGGGGACGTGCTCGGCCTCGGTCATCACCTTCCAGACCAGGATGCGGGGTGCGTCGAACGTGCGGGTCATGACGATGACCGGCTGGTCGGCGGGAGTGGCTACGCTCAGGTCGTCCATTTTTCGTTCCTTCTTGAGATGTTGCAGGTAGGCGCCGAGCCGATCGAGGCTGTCCTCGATCAGGCGCCGATAGACGTCCGTCCAACCCGCCGGGCCATGGCGGGGCGGGGGAGGCAGGCGGTTCTGCCGGCGGCGCCGGCGTTCGGCATAGGCAGCGAGGGAAACGATCTTGCCCTTGGACATCGCCCGTCTCCCGCCGCCCGGATCAGTTGGGCGTGCTGTCGGGGTCGGGGCGCTGGAGCTTGGCCAGGTAGACGTCGAGCCGATCCATGCTTTCTTCCCAGAGCTTGCGATAATCCTCGAGCCAGGCCGAAACGTCCTTGAGCGGGGCCGGCTCGATGCGGCAGGGGCGCCATTGGGCTTCCTTGCCGCGCGAGATGAGGCCGGCGCCCTCGAGCACCTTGAGGTGTTTGGAGACGGCGGCCAGGCTCATGTCATAGGGTTCGGCCAGTTCGGTGACGGTAGCCTCGCCGCGTGACAGCCGGGCAAGGATGCCGCGACGGGTCGGGTCGGCAAGGGCGGAGAGCGTTAGGCTGAGCTGGTCGGTGGCCATTTGTATTCAACCAAGTAGTTGATAACTGATTGGTTGAATACTGTCGGGCCGCCGCCGAGTCAAGCGCCGATTTTTCCGGTGAGCCGAATGGGAACGGTCCGGCGCGCCTTGGACTTTTGTCCAAAGGCGAAAACAATCGAAAAAAGATTCGGCGGCATGTCGATCCGCCGTTGCAGCGTTCGTCGTGTTGACGAGAGCCGGGACAAACGGTCACCGGCGCCGAGCCAGACAGAGGAGAAAGTCGATGCGTTTCATGGTCATCCGCAAGGCGGACGAGGAAACCGAGGCGGGCGTGCTGCCCACCACCGAGCTCATCGAGGCGATGGGCAAGTACATGGAGGAGGCGGTCAAGGCCGGCATCATGGTCAGCGGGGACGGCTTGCATCCGAGCGCGAAGGCGCGGCGCGTCAAGTTCGACGCGGGCCGGCCCAAGATCATCGACGGGCCCTTCGCCGAAGCCAAGGAACTGGTCGGCGGCTATTCGATCATCGAGGTGCCGTCCATGGAAGACGCGGTCGAGTGGGTCAAGAAGTGGCCCAAGGAAGACGGCCACGGCAATGTCGAGATCGACATCTTCCCGATCCTCACCGAGGACGATTTCGGGGAGGCCTTCACTGCCGAGCAGCGCGAGCGTGAAAACCGCCTGCGCGCCGAAACGGAAGCCCGGCACGGCTGAGCCCGTGCGGAAAGGAGCGAAGAAATGCGTTTCATGATGATCGTCAAGGCGTCGCCCGAAAGCGAAGAGGGGCAGATGCCCACGGCTCAGGAATTCGCCGACATGGGCAAGTACAACGATGAGCTGATCAAGGCCGGCGTTCTCCTGGCCGCCGAAGGGCTCACCGCCAGTCGCGAGGGCGCCCGCGTCCAGTTCCACAAGGATGGCAGGCATTCGATCAAGGATGGCCCGTTCACCGAAAGCAAGGAACTGATCGCCGGGTTCTGGCTGATCCAGGTCAAGGACAAGGCCGAGGCGCTGGCCTGGGCCGGCCGCATTCCGTTCACCGATGGCGAGGTCGAACTGCGGCAGGTCGCCGAGTTCGGGGACCTTCCCGAAGAAGTCGTCTCGGAGGAACACCGCGCCAAGGAGAAGGCGTGGCGCGATTCCAACCAGAAGCCGATCGCCCAATAGGGATGGTCCGGAACCTTGCGGACGCGGAACGGACATGGTCTGATCCGCGCCCGTGAGCGAAGCGGAAACCAGGCGCGCCATCGAAGCCGTATGGCGGATCGAGGCGCCAAAACTCATCGCAGGACTGACCCGGATCGTCCGGGACATAAGCCTCGCCGAGGAATTGGCGCAGGACGCGCTGGTGATCGCCCTCAAGACGTGGCCGGAAAGCGGCATCCCGCGCAATGCCGGGGCGTGGCTGATGGCTACCGCCAAGAGGCGGGCGATCGACTATTTCCGCCGCAACAAGGTTTTGGCCCGCAAGCTGGATGAGCTGGGCTACGACATGGAAACCGATGGCGAACAGGGGGGCGAGGATGCCCTGGCGGAGAGCCTGGACGATGATGTGGGGGACGACCAGCTCCGCCTCATCTTCACGGCCTGCCATCCCATCCTGTCGGCGGACAGCCGCGCCGCGCTGACGCTGCGGCTCCTGGGCGGGCTCACCACCGAGGAGATCGCGCGGGCGTTCCTGGCGAGCGAGCCCACCATCGCCCAGCGCATCGTGCGCGCCAAGAAGACCATTGCGGAGGCCGGCGTCCCGTTCGAGGTGCCGCAGGGTCCGGAACGGGCGGAGCGGCTCGCCTCGGTGCTCGAGGTCCTCTACCTCATCTTCAACGAGGGCTATTCGGCCACCGCGGGCGAGGACTGGTTGCGCCAGGACCTGTGCGAGGAGGCGTTGCGGCTCGGCCGCGTGCTGGCCGGGCTCGCCCCCGGGGAGGCCGAGGTGCATGGGCTGGTGGCGCTGATGGAAATCCAGGCCTCGCGCTCGCGCGCCCGCACCAATGGCGCGGGCGAACCGGTGCTGCTGCTCGAGCAGGACCGCTCGCTCTGGGACCAGATGCTGATCCGGCGCGGCCTGGTGGCGCTCGAGCGCGTGCGGGCGCTGGGCGGGGGCGGGCCCTATGCGCTCCAGGCGGCAATCGCGGCGTGCCACGCCGAGGCGCGCACGGCCGAGGCCACCAACTGGGGGCGCATCGCCGCGCTCTATACCCGGCTGGGCGAGATCTCGCCTTCTCCCGTGGTCGATCTCAACCGGGCGGTCGCCTATGGCTTCGCCTTCGGGCCGCAGAGCGCCCTCACCATTCTCGAGGGCCTGCGCGATGAGCCGGCGCTCAAGGGCTACCACCTGCTCCACGCGGTGCGCGCCGATTTTCTCTTCAAGCTCGGCCGCATGGACGAAGCGCGCGAAGAATTCGAGCGCGCCGCCACGATGACCCGCAATGCGCGCGAAAAGGCGCTGCTCGAAAAGCGCGCCGCCGAGGCGCTGGAGCGGGCCTAGTCCCGGCGGACGAACGCGAGCGTGTGTGGCCGCTAGGCCAGGCGCTGGCGTATCGCGATCTTGACCGTATCGAGCAGTACCGCGGCCAGCACCAGCACGCCCAGGATCACCTGGGTGTAGTTGGCCGGCAGGCCCATCAGGTTGATGGCGGTGTGGATCGAGGAGAGCAGCAGCACGCCGGCATAGACGCCCGGCAACTGGCCGACGCCGCCCTTCAGGCTCACCCCGCCGATGACCACGGCGGCGAAGGCGTTGAACAGCATGCCCGTGCCCAGGTTGGCCGTGGCGCCCGACGTGCGGATGGCCAGGAGCCAGCCGGCCAGGCCGGAAATCGCCCCCGCCAGCACGAAGGCGATCATGAGCACCCGGTCGACCTTGATGCCGGCGCGGTAGACCGCCGCCTCGTTGCCCCCGATCATGGTCAGGTGCCGCCCGAACGGGGTCTTGGCCAGGATGAAGGTGAAGACCGCAAAGCAGGCGATGGCGATCCAGGCGATGAGCGGGATGTAGAGAATGGTCTGGATGCCGATGATGCGGATGGCCGGCGCCAGGTCCTGGGCCGACCGCCCGCCCGAAATGGCCACCACCAGCCCGCGCACCCAGATGTAGGAGGCCAGAGTAACGATGAAGGCGTTCATCCTGACCTTGACCACCAGCAGGCCGTTGACGGTGCCGATCACCGCGCCGACCGCCAGGGCGAGGAAGAGGGAGATCGGGATCAGCAGCCAGTCGGGCGAAACCGTCCAGCCCCAGCCGATGCCGCCCGAACAGAAGAGGATGCCGGTGACCATGGCCGAAAGCGCCGCCACCGATTCGACCGAAAGGTCCATGTGGCCCGCAATGACCACGAGGGCCAGCCCGATGGCCATGACGCCCACGAAGGTGGATTGCTCCACGATATTGGCGAAGATGCCGATCTGGAAGAAATGCGGCACGAACAGCGAAAAGGCCGCCAGCACCACGATCAGCAGCACCCAGACCAGGTTGTCGAGCAGGAATTCGAGCGCGGCGCGGTTGTGCGGCGTCACGTTTGCCCCCTAGGCACGATGGAAGGACCGGGGCGGACGGAGGCCCGTCCCGGCTTTGGGAAAGGCTAGTCGGTGACCGATGTCACCGGGGTCGCGGGCACCTTCATGTTGCCCCAGAACTTCGGGTCGTCGACATTGTCCTTGGTGATGGCGGCGCCGGGGATCTTGATGTTGGGGCCCCAGGCTTCCTCGGTCACCACGCCCTTGAGGCCGAGCACGTCGTATTCGCCCGGCTTGATGGGCTTCTTGTTGACCACGAGGTCCGCGAACATGGCGATGGCGGCGGCCTGGGCGAAGAGGGGTTGCTCCACTTCCACCTGTTCCCAACCCTTGCGGATGAGGTCGAGGCCCACCGGGGCGCCGTTCGAGGACATCAGCAGCACGTCGCCCGGCTTCTTGCCCTTGGCCTCGAGCGAGGCCACCGCGGCGACGGCCAGGTGCGCGGCGTGCACGAAGATCAGGTCGATGTCCGGATTGGCCAGCAGCTGGTCCGACACGATCGTGCCGGCATTGGAGGCTTCCCACTGCATGGCGGGCAGCGAGATGATCTGGACGGCGGGGAAGTCCTTCATCTTCTCCTCGAAACCCTTCTGGATATCGAGCGTATAGGGATCGGAGGGGTCGCCGAGGACCTGCAGGACCTTGCCCTTGACCTCCCCGTTCTTTTCCTTGAGCAGGCGCTGGGCCTCGTCGGCCGCGATATGGCCGATCTCGACGGTGCCGGCCACGGAGGTGAAGTCGGACGGGGTGTCGGTGATCTGGCGGTCGAATTCCATCACCGGGATGCCGGCGGCCCGCGCCTTCTCGATCGAGGGCTTGAGCGCATTGAAATCGACGGCGGCGAGCACGATCGCGGCGGGCTTGAGGGCAATGACGTCGTTCATCTGGCCCTGCTGCACGTCGGTCTTGTTGTCGGCGTTGAGCGTCACCGTCTCGTAGCCGACCTGCTTGAGGAACATGGTGATGGCATCGACCGAGGCGGTCTGGAATTCATCGAGGAGGGTGGGCACGAGGTAGTAGATCTTGCCCTTGGCTTGAGCATCCTGGGCGAAGGCCGGCGAGAACGTGGCGGCGAGCACCGCCATTGACGCCAAGACTGCTAGAATGAACTTCTTCATGAGTAGCGCTCCTGACTGCTTGTTGCCGGGATTGGCTTAAGCCGATCGCTCCACGGCCGGCCCGGCACCGGCAAAGGATTCGCCGGTGATCATCCTGACCACGGCGTCGGGGCTTGTCTGGGCAGTGGCGACGTCGCCGGCCACCAGGCCCTGGCGGATCACCACGATGCGGTCCGCCACCTGGAAGGCCTGGGGCATGATATGGGTGATGATGATCACCCCGATGCCCTGGGCGGCGACGTTCTTGATCATTTCGAGCCCGCGCCGCGTCTGCTCGACGCCGAGGGCCGCGAAGGGTTCGTCGAGCAGCACGAGCTTGCCGCCCCAGTGCACGAACCGGTTGAGTTCGATGGCCTGGCGCTGGCCGCCCGAGAGATGCTCGACCTTGGTGCGCAGCGAGGGGATCCTGGTGCCGGCGCTGGCCATGGCCTTGGCGACGGCGGCCTCCATCTCGCGCTCCTGGAGCACCGGGATGCCCAGGACCTTCCTGGTGAGCTCGCGCCCCATGAAGAAATTGGCGACCACGTCGACATTGGTGCATAGCGAGAGGTCCTGGTAGACCGTCTCGATGCCATGGGCCTTGGCTTCGGCCGGAGAGTTGGCGCTATAGGGCCGGCCCTCGAAGACCATGTGGCCAGAGCTCGGCTGCAGGCCGCCGGCGATGATCTTGACGAGGGTGGATTTGCCCGCGCCGTTGTCGCCGAGCAGCGCCACCACCTCGCCGCGGCCCACCGAAAAGCTGATGCCGCGCAGGGCCTCTATGGCCCCGTAATTCTTGGTGATGTCGACCAGCTCCAGGAGCGGGGGGCGGGCGGTCATCTACTCTTTCCCCTCGAGTAACGATCCCACTGATGGGGAAGCGTATGCGTGGGAAAGAGCGGGCGTCAAATGAATAATGAAGGCGCCGGGAGGGGTTAGGGGCGGCATGCCGCCCCTCTGCGGGGCGGTTCAGGCGGCGATGGCGACATCGAGCGCCAGGGTCACCATGTCGGTGAGCGAGGACTGGCGGTCGGCCGCCGAGAGGGCTTCCCCGGTCACCAGGCTATCGGTCATGGTGCATACGGCCAGGGCGCGGACGCCGAAGCGGGCGGCCAGTGTATAGAGGGCGGCGGCCTCCATCTCGACGCCGAGCGCTCCGTGCCGGATCACCGCCTCGTACGACTTGAGGCCATCGTCGTGATAGAAGATGTCCGAGGAGACCATGTTGCCCACGTGGTAGGGCAACCCCGCCTCCTCCGCCCGCGCCACGCAGGCGCGCAGCAGGTCGAAATCGGCGATGGGCGCGAAATTGTAGGGCCCGAAGGCATCCTTGACGAGGGTGGAGTCGGTGGTGGCGCCCTGGGCGATGATGAGGTCGCGCACCTTGACCTTTTCGGCCAGGCCGCCGCAGGTGCCCACGCGGATGAGGTTCCTGACCCCATAGAAGTTGATGAGCTCGTGCACATAGATCGAGAGCGAGGGCTGGCCCATGCCGGTGGCCTGCACCGAGACGGGCTTGCCTTTCCAGGTGCCGGTGAAGCCCAGGCAGTTGCGGACCGCATTCACCTCGCGCGCGTCCTCAAAGAAATTGTCGGCGATCCATTTGGCGCGCAGCGGGTCGCCGGGCAGCAGGACGGCCGGGGCGTAGTCGCCGGCCTTGGCACTGTTGTGCGGGGTCATTGGCAGAGCCTCTCGTTCAGGTCGAGCCAGACACTGCCCGGATTGACTTTGCCGCGTCAATTGCGGTTCGCTTGGGGCGGCCGATTTGGCCGAGGCGGAGGCCCGATCCCATGTCCGGAACCATCGAAGCGAAGGTCACGCAAAGGTTCGCCGTGCCGCCCGAGAGGGTGATGGAGGCCTGGCTCGACCCGGTCAGCGTGCGCGAGTGGATGGCGGCGTCGTTGCGCAGCGCCGGCCTCAGCGGGGAAATGGGGCGGGTCGAGATCGATGCGCGGGTCGGCGGGCGCTTCGCCTTTTCCGATTTTCGGGCCGATCGCGAGGCGGTGTCCTGGGGCGAATACCGGACCCTCGACATGCCCAGCAAGCTCGCTTTCACCTGGTGGACCTCGCCCGAGGAGGAAGAGGCCGATACCTCGCTGGTGACGCTGATCCTCGAGCCGGCCGGAACGGGGTGCGTGGCCACGCTCTTTCACGAGATGGATGCCGTCTGGGAGCCTTATCGCGCCCGCACCGAGCGCGGTTGGGAGCGCATGCTGGCGACCCTGGCGCAATGGCTTGAACAAAGCGGTTCTTGACCTCGCTTTCAGGGTGGTTCATTGAAGCCGGCGCATCTTTTCGGGCTGCGCCGGTATTTCCGTTCTTTGGCTCTTGGGAATGCGGAGACATATGATGGTCGCAAAGGTTTTCATCGACGGCGAAGCGGGTACGACGGGTCTGCAGATCCGCGAGCGCCTGGCCGGTCGCCGCGACCTCGAACTGCTCTCCATTCCCAGCGAGCGCCGCAAGGACATTGCGGCCCGCGCCGAGCTGCTCAACGCCGCCGACGTGGCAATCCTGTGCCTGCCGGACGATGCGGCCAGGAGAGCGTGAGCCTGATCACCAACGACACCACCAAGGTCATCGATGCCTCGACCGCCCATCGCGTGGCCGAGGGCTGGGCCTATGGCTTTGCCGAGATGAGCCGGGAGCAGGCCGGCGTCATCGCCTCGGCGCGGCGCGTGTGCAATCCGGGCTGCTGGCCGCAGGGACCGATCGCCATGCTGCGCCCGCTGGTCGAGGCGGGGCTGGTGCCGGCCGATTTCCCGGTCACCGTCAACGGCGTCACCGGCTATTCGGGCGGCGGCCGGGCCATGATCGAGGATTACCAAAGCAAGGGCGACGAAGCGCCCGAGTTCATGCCCTATGGCCTCACTCTCAAGCACAAGCACCTGCCCGAGATGCAGAAATACGCCGAGCTGACGCGCGTGCCGCTGTTCATGCCGTCGGTGGGCAACTTCTCCCAGGGCATGCTGGTGGCCGTGCCGCTCCAGCTCGGCATCCTCGACAAGGTGCCGACGGGCGCCCAGCTCCACGCGGCCATTGCCGACTACTATGCCGGCCTCCCCTCGAGCTTCGTGGAAGTGGCCCCGCTGGCCGCTGTCGAACGCACCGCCGAGCTCGACCCGGAGAGCTACAACAACACCAACCGCATGCGCCTGCACGTCTTCTCCAGTGACGAGAAGGCCCAGGCGATCCTGGTGGCGGTCTACGACAATCTCGGCAAGGGCGCCTCGGGCGCGGCCGTGCAGAATCTCAATCTCATGCTGGGGGTCGACGCGGCCACCAGCCTTGCTGCTTAGGAGTTTTGGCGAATGGACAAGTTCACCTCGCTGACCGGCGTCGCCGCGCCGCTGCCGATCATCAATATCGACACCGATATGATCATCCCCAAGCAGTACCTGAAGACCATCAAGCGGACGGGTCTGGGCACGGCGCTGTTCTCGGAGATGCGCTATAACGAGGACGGCACCGAGAACCCGGATTTCATCCTCAACAAGCCGGCCTATCGCGGCGCCCAGATCATCATCGCGGGCGACAATTTCGGCTGCGGCTCGAGCCGCGAGCATGCCCCCTGGGCGCTGCTCGATTTCGGCATCCGCTGCGTCATCTCGACCAGCTTTGCCGACATCTTCTACAATAACTGCTTCAAGAACGGCATCCTGCCGCTGGTGGTGAAGCCCGAGGAACTGGCGCTGCTGCTCGACGATGCCGAGCGCGGCTCGAACGCTACGCTCACGATCGACCTGGAAAGCCAGACCATCAAGGGACCGGACGGCGGCACGCTGCATTTCGACATCGACCCGGCCCGCAAGCACATCCTGCTCGAAGGGCTGGACGACATCGCCTCGACGCTAAAGCACGACACGCAGATTGGTGGCTTCGAGACCAAGATGGCGGCCGAGCGCCCCTGGATCTGAGCTACTTCCCCCGGGGGCGGGCCATGGTGCAGCGCGTTTCGACCGGCTCGCCCTTTGAAGCCACTTTCGGCTATTGCCGGGCCGTTCGGCACGAGGACACGGTCTATGTCTCGGGCACCACGGGATACGACTACGCGACCATGACCATGCCCGAGGACGTGGGTGCCCAGGCGTCCAATGCGCTGGCGACCATAGCCAGGGCGCTCGGCGAGCTCGGTTCGGACATTTCGGACGTCGTGCGCGTCACCTATTATGTCGGCGACCGCTCCAATGTGAGCGCGGTGGTCGCCGCGGTGGGCCCGGTCTTCAAGGACATCCGCCCTGCCGCCACCATGGTCATCGCCCAGATGATCGAAGAGGCGATGAAGGTCGAGATCGAGGTCACCGCCCGGATCGGGGCCGGCAGATCCTGATGACGGCGAGGGCTCGGGTTCCGCCCGGCTCCAGCCCTACCACCCGTAATCGAGCACCGTGAGCGTGCGCAGGCGGCCATTGTCCATCCACTCGATGGTGGCGTTGCGGTGCATGCCGATGAGCGCGGCGCCCACCGCGCCCAGGATCGGCACGTCGCCCTTGGCCGGCACCACGCCGCGCGGATAGGTCAGGCGCCCGAGGCGCTGGATCGGCTCGTCGTCGAGCCGGAAGCGCACGCGGTGGCCCATGGAGACGCCTGCCGGATCCCAGGGCTGGCACACATCGGCCCGGCTGAGCTCGCGCACCAGGTAGGACGACACATAGGGCATGTGGCCGCTGACCCGCTCGGCCAGGAGCATGACGCGGTTGTAGTCGTCCGAATTGATGAGGATGTCGGGCAGCGGGGCGGAGGTGAGCAAGGCACGTCTCGAAAGCGATCAGCGCTCTTCACTCTAGGCCGGAAAGCTGCACCGTCAATAGGCCGGTTGCACAAATGTGCGCCAAATTGCGTCAGCCTTGTTGCCCTAGTCAAAATGCTGTGGCACCTATCACGCCTTATTATTGCGCATGATGCCTAATGTATCATCAAATAAGGGTGCCGAAATGTCCGATGACAGCTTGCTAGACCGTGCTCTTGTCCGCCTGGAGGCGGCGGCGAGCCATTTGCAGATCGATCCGGACGTCATCGAGAAACTCAAATATCCGCGCGAAACCACCAAGATGCGGCTGATGATCCGCATGGACGACGGCTCGCGAAAGTCCTTCCTGGCCTGGCGCTGCCGCTATGACGATACGCGCGGGCCGACCAAGGGCGGCATCCGCTTCCATCCCGACTCGACCGTCGAGGAGGTCGAGACGCTCGCCTTCTGGATGACCTTCAAATGCGCGGTGATGGACCTCCCCTATGGCGGGGGCAAGGGCGCGGTGCGCGTCGATCCGCGCACGCTCTCCAAGAGCGAGCTCGAACGCCTGTCGCGCGCCTATATGCAGGCCTTCGCCAAGGTCGTGGGCCCCAACCGGGATATTCCGGCGCCCGACGTCTATACCAATGCCATGATCATGGGTTGGATGGCCGACGAATATAGCCAGATCGTGGGCGAGGTCTCCCCGGCCGTCATCACCGGCAAGCCCATCGCGCTGGGCGGTTCGCTCGGCCGCAACGACGCCACGGCGCGCGGCGGCTACTACCTCGTGCGCCATCTCGCAGGCGAGCTGGGCCTGGGCGAAAACATGCGCGTGGCCATCCAGGGGTTCGGCAATGCCGGCCAGTTCTACGCCAGACTTGCCGCAGGGGACGGCCACAGGATCGTGGCGGTCTCCGATTCCTCGGGCGCCATCCATTCCGATGCCGGCCTCGATGTCGAAAAGCTCATCGCGGGCAAGGCCGAAGGCCGGTCGGTCGCCGCGCTTGCCGGCCTGCTGGGCGCCCGGGTCATCCCGGCCGAAGACCTCGTCGGGGTCGATTGCGAATTGCTGGTTCCGGCGGCGCTCGAGGACATGATCACGGTCGGCAACGCCGCTTCCATCAAGGCGAAGGTGGTGCTCGAGCTCGCCAACGGCCCGGTCACGCCCGATGCCGACAAGATCCTGGAGGAACGCGGGATCGTGGTCCTTCCCGACATTCTCGCCAATGCCGGGGGCGTCACCGTCTCCTATTTCGAGTGGGTGCAGAACCGGCAGGGCTATTACTGGGATCTCGAGGAGATCCATGCGCGGCTCAGGAAGATCATGGAGCGCGAGGGGCGGGCGATCTGGACGATTGCGCGCGAGCGCCAGGTCACGGCGCGGACCGCGGCCTATGTGCACGCCCTCGGTCGGCTCTCGACCGCCATCGAGGCGCACGGCACCCAGCCGTTCTTCGCCAGCTGACCAGCAGGCGAAAAAAGTCCCCGACCGAACGCGATGGGGGTCTCCCGGTCTTGCCCGGGAGCCCCCATCGCTGTAACTAGCCCTACTCAAATCCCAAGGACGCTTGCCTATGGCCACCCAGAACCTCTTCCTTTTGCCCGGCGACGGCATCGGCACTGAAATCATGGCCGAGGTGCAAAAGCTCATCGACTGGCTCAATGCCAACGGCAAGACCGACTTCGCCACCGACACGGGGCTGGTGGGCGGTTGCGCCTATGACAAGCACGGCGCGGCGATTTCCGAAGAGGACATGGCCAAGGCCCTCAAGGCCGATGCGGTGATCTTCGGCGCGGTGGGCGGCCCCAAGTGGGACAATGTTCCCTATGAAGTGCGCCCGGAAGCGGGCCTGCTGCGCCTGCGCAAGGATCTGGGTCTCTTCGCCAACCTGCGCCCGGCCATCTGCTACCCGGCGCTGGCCGACGCCTCCTCGCTCAAGCGCGAGCTGGTGGAAGGGCTCGACATCCTCATCGTGCGCGAACTCACCGGCGGCGTCTATTTCGGCGAGCCCAAGGAGATCACCGATCTCGGCAACGGCCAGAAGCGCGCTGTCGATACCCAGGTCTACGAGACCTACGAAATCGACCGCATCGCCCGCGTCGCCTTTGACCTCGCCGGCACCCGTTCCAAGAAGGTGCACATGGCCGACAAGAAGAACGTCATGAAGTCGGGCGTGCTCTGGAGCGAAGTGGTCGCCGGCGTCGCCAAGGATTTCCCGGCCATCAAGTACGAGCACATCCTGGCCGACAACGCGGCCATGCAGCTGGTGCGCAATCCCAAGCAGTTCGACGTCATGGTCACCGATAACCTCTTCGGCGACATCCTTTCGGACGCGGCGGCCATGCTCACCGGTTCGCTCGGCATGCTGCCGTCGGCGTCGCTGGGGGCGCCCGATGCCGCAACCGGCAAGCGCAAGGCACTTTACGAACCCGTCCACGGCTCGGCTCCCGACATCGCCGGCAAGGGCATTGCCAACCCGATCGCCATGATCGCCAGCTTCGCCATGGCGCTGCGCTATTCGTTCAACATGATCGAGCTGGCCGACAAGCTCGAAGCCGCCATCGCCGGCGTGCTGGCCGATGGCCTGCGCACCGGCGATATCGCTCAGGACGGCAAGAAGACCGTGGGCACCGAGGAGATGGGCGCGGCCATCCTGGCCAAGCTCGCCGCCTAATTTCGTCAGAATTTTATCGATTGGGGAGCGCGGGATGCCGGTGGGTGTCCCGCGCTTCGCGTTTCTAGCTCCGCTTTTCGAGCCCGAAGGCTTCGGCCAAGAGCGCAATCGAGCGCAGGCGCAGGTCGTAGCTGTGGATGGTGGTGGCGATCATCACTTCGCTGGCGCCGGTGCCCTCGATCTTTTCGAGGATCTTGCGCTTGACCGTCTCGGGCGAGCCGACGATCCAGAGCGGGCGCTGGTTCTCGATGATGGCGCGTTCATGGGGGGTATAGGCGTGGGCCGCTGCCTCTTCGGGAGCGATGAGCTTGCGGGCCTGGCCCGAGTGGAACAGCGCCCAGCTCAGCTCCTGGGAACCGGAGAGGAACTGCGCCTCCTCATCGGTCGGGGCGCAGACCACCGACAGGCAGACGATGGTGTGCGGCTCGGGAAATTGCGCCGAGGGCACGAAACCCTCGCGATAGGCATCGAAAGCCGGCTTGGGCGGGGTGGCCGAGAAATGGGCGGCAAAGGCGTAGCCCATGCCCATCTGCCCGGCCGCATTGGCGCTGGCGCCGCTCGATCCCAGCAGCCAGATCGGGGGCAGGGCGATGTTGTCGGGCACGACGCGCACGGCCCCGAACGGGTGGCCCTGCGGAAAACTCTCGGTATCGAAGGCCAGGAGCTCGGCGAGCTGCTCGGAAAAATGCTCGCCGCCGAAGGAACGCAGCGCCTGGAGCGTGCGCCCGTCACTGCCCCCGGCGCGACCGATCCCCAGGTCGACGCGCCCCGGATAGAGCCCTTCGAGCGTGCGGAAATCCTCGGCGACGCGCAGCGGCACGTGGTTGGGCAGCATCACCCCGCCCGAGCCGACGCGGATGGCGCTGGTATGGGCGCCGGCGCTGGCGATGAGAATATCTGGCGAGGACGAGGCAATCGAGGGCATGCCGTGATGCTCGGCATACCAGAGGCGCGTATAGCCCAGCGCTTCCCCGGTCGTGGCAAAGCGGACGGTCTCGGCAAAGGCTTGGGCCGTGCTCGTGCCTTCCGCGATGGGAGCGAGGTCGAGCAGGGACAGCGGGATGATGGGGGCCATGACGGTTCAATGATTGTTGAACTAATTGCGTTCATATATCGGCATTAACCGATGAAGAGCAACCTGAAAGCCTCACCCTGAGTGAAATCAGGCGCTTGGCCGGAGGTCGGGTTTGACAGGGCCGGCCACCCATGCGTTCATTACGCCAACATGACTGGGGCAGAAGATGCTTCGACCGATTTCAGTAGCGTTCTTGTTGTTGAGCACTCTTGCCGTGGCGACGCCCGCCAGCGCCCAGGCGCTGGGCGGTGTCGAGGTGCGTGGCGGCATTTTCGGCCATAGCGTGGATGGCAGTGACGGCTTCCATCTCAATCGCATCGAGGACGTCAATTTCGAGGCGTTGTTCACCATGCCTCAGCTCGACAGCTTCATCTGGCTGGGCCAGGTGCGGCCCCATATCGGCGCGACGGTCAATCTCAACGGCGGCGAATCGATGGCCTATGCCGGCCTTTCCTGGACGGTGCCCCTGGGCGAAACCTTCTTCGTGGAAGGAGCGTTCGGCGCTGCAGTCCATAACGGGGCGCTCCACGATGCCGTCGCCCCGGCGCGAAGCCTGGGTTGCCCGGTGCTGTTCCACGAAGCGGTCAGTGTCGGCGCCAATCTCACCACCAATGCTTCGATCATGGTGACGGCCGAACATGCCTCCCATGCGGGGCTCTGTGGAGACGACAATCGCGGGCTGACTAATCTCGGCGTCAGGCTCGGCTTCAAGTTCTAGATCGCGGCCGGCGCGAAAAAGCCGGATTTCTTCTATCCCCTGCCGAATGCGGTCGGCGATGAGGGTGGCGTATGAAGAGAGTATGGCTCGGTCTTGCGGGACTGTGCCTGTGCTGCGTTTCTGCGCAGGCGCAGGATTTCGGGCTGTCCGAGGTGCGCGTGGGCGTGCAGTCGCACGACGCCTATAACGGCTTCCTGCCCTTCACTTCCGAGAATTACCGCTTCAACGGCATCACCGACCTCAGCTTTGACGTCATCTTCCGCTCGCCCGAAGTCGATGCCTTCCGCTGGATCGGCTCGCCGCGTCCGCGCATCGGGGCGACGGTAAGCATGCAGGGGCTCGATTCGATTGCCCATGCCGGCCTGCTCTGGCAATTGCCGCTGGGCGATACCTTCTATCTCGAAGCCGGGTTCGGCGCGGCCATCAATACCGGCTCGCTGGGCGAAACCAGCCTGCCGCACCGCCGGTTCGGGTGCCGCGTGGGCTTTTATGAATCGTTCGGGCTCGGGGCCAATCTCAGCGCCAATACCACCATGACCCTCACCTACGAGCATACGTCCAACAACGGGTACTGCGAGTACAATGATGGGCTGAGCAATATCGGGCTGCGGCTGGGCTTCAAGTTCTAGGGGTCAGGCCGCCTGGCCGGCCGCGAAGCCGGAGGCCCAGGCCCACTGGAAGTTGTAGCCGCCCAGCCAGCCGGTCACGTCCACCACTTCGCCGATGAAATGGAGGCCGGGCACCTGGCGCGTTTCCATGGTCTTGGAATCGAGGTCGCGGGTGTCGATGCCGCCCAGAGTGACTTCGGCGGTGCGATAGCCTTCCGAGCCGACGGGCTTGAGCGTCCAGGCCTTGACCGCGGCGACCACCTTTTCGAACTTGGCGTCCGAAAAATCCCCGATCATGCCGGGCAGGTCGAGTTCTTCGCCGATGAGCTGGGCGAGGCGCTTGGGCAGGTGGCTGGCAAGCACGGTCTGGATGGCGAGCTTGGGCGTCGCCTTGCGGGCCTGCCGGAGCGCGGCGAGCATGTCCAGGCCGGGCACGAGGTCGATGGCGATGGCGTCACCCTCGCGCCAATAGCTCGAAATCTGCAGGATCGCGGGGCCGGAGAGGCCGCGATGGGTAAAGAGCAGCGCTTCCTCGAAGCGGGTCTTGCCGTGCGAGACCACGGCGTTGGTCGAAACGCCCGAGAGTTCGCGCAGGGGCTCGAGCACCTGTTCGGCGAAGGTCAGCGGCACGAGGGCCGGGCGGGTCTCCGTGACGCGCAGGCCGAACTGGGCGGCGAGCTGGTAGCCCAGGCTGGTGGCGCCCATCTTGGGGATGGATTTGCCGCCCGTGGCGACGATGAGCTTTTCGCAGCTCACCGCCTGGTCCGAGAGCACCAGGGCAAAGCCGGCTTCGGTCTTTTCGGCGCGCTCGAGGCTCGAGCGCAGCTTGAGCGTGACCCCGGCGCCGGCCATCTCCTGGACCAGCAGGTTGATGATCTGGGTCGAGGGACCATCGCAGAAGAGCTGGCCCAGGGTCTTTTCATGGAAGGCGATGCCGTAGCTGCGCACCAGGGCGATGAAGTGCTCGGGCGTATAGCGGGCAAGGGCGGAGAGGGCGAAGCGCGGGTTCTGCGAGAGGAAGCGCTCGCGGCCGGTGGCGGTGGTAGCGTTGACATTGGTGAAGTTGCAGCGCCCGCCGCCCGAGATGCGGATCTTCTCGCCCGGATCGGCGGCGTGATCGACGATCAGCACCTTGCGGCCGCGCTTGCCCGCCTCGATGGCGGCCATCATGCCGGCAGCGCCGGCGCCCAGAATGACGATGTCGTAGTGGCTCATGGCGCCTCATTGCGGGTTTTGCGGACAAAGCGCAAGCGTGCTAGAAGGTGCGGCGCTACGCGAGTTCATTGACTCTTTGTCATTTGAGCGTATGTAGCACCCGACGGATCAGACGGACGCTCGCTTTGATGTGCGGCTATTTCGACATGCTGGAGAACGCGATCGCAGGCGCAAGCCGCGGCGATTTCCTGCGCGCCCGTCCGAAAACTACCAAAACCACCAAAACCGCCTAGACCTGTCCCCGGGCCGTCTCCCGCCGGGGAGAGGCAGAGCCTAATGGGCCGCGGCGGTGCCGCGCGGGGGGTAAGACAAGGCAAAAGGACCGGAAGTCCCATGGGTTATCGTGTTGCAGTCGTCGGAGCCACAGGCAATGTGGGCCGCGAGATGCTCAATATCTTGGCCGAACGCAAGTTCCCGGCCGACGAAGTGGTGGCGCTCGCCTCCTCGCGCTCGATCGGGCGCGAAGTCTCCTACGGGGACGGCGTGCTCAAGTGCAAGGACCTGGAGAATTTCGACTTCAGTGGGGTCGACTTCGTCTTCATGTCGGCCGGCTCGAGCGTCGCCAAGGAATGGGCGCCGCGGATCGGGGCGGCCGGAGCCATCGTCATCGATAACTCCAGCTACTGGCGCTATCACTCTGACGTGCCGCTGGTGGTTCCGGAAGTGAACCCGCAGGCGCTCGACGCGTTCCTCGCCAATCCCAAGCGCAACAACATCATCGCCAATCCCAATTGCTCGACCGCGCAGATGGTGCTGGCGCTCAAGCCGCTGCACGATGCCGCCAAGATCAAGCGCGTGGTGGTCTCGACCTACCAGTCGGTGTCCGGCGCCGGCAAGGAAGGCATGGACGAGCTCTGGGCCCAGACCAAGGGCATCTTCGTCAACGACACGCCGACCCCGGCCAAGTTCTCCAAGCAGATCGCCTTCAACGTCATCCCGCACATCGATGTGTTCATGGAAGACGGCTACACCAAGGAAGAGTGGAAGATGACGGCCGAGACCAAGAAGATCGTCGATCCCAAGATCAAGGTCACCGCCACCTGTGTGCGCGTGCCGGTCTTCGTCGGTCACTCCGAAGCCATCAACCTCGAATTCGAGAACCCGATCTCGGCCGACGAGGCCCGCGAAATCCTGCGCGAGGCGCCGGGAATCTCGGTCATCGACAAGCGCGAAGCGGGCGGCTACGCCACCCCCATCGAATCGGTCGGCGAATACGACACCTATGTCTCGCGCATCCGCGAGGACGTGACGGTGGAGAACGGGCTCGTGCTCTGGGTGGTTTCGGACAACCTGCGCAAGGGCGCCGCGCTCAACGCCATCCAGATCGCCGAAACCCTCATCGAGCGGGGGCTGGCCGCCAGGGCCGCGGCCTGATCGCCGCCAGATGCAAAGCTAGGACGGGGCCTTCGGGCCCCGTTGTTTTTCGGTCCATCCGTGAAGGTACCTGCCGCCATGTCTGCGCGCGACATCCTGCTCGCCCTCTTCGTCGTCGTCATCTGGGGGCTCAATTTCGTGGCGATCAAATGGGGCGTGGAGGAGATGCCGCCGCTGCTGCTGACGGCGCTGCGTTACCTCGCGGCCGCCTTTCCGGCGGTGTTGCTGGTCAAGCCGCCCAAGGTGGCGCTGCCGGTACTGCTGGTCTATGGCCTGGCAGTGGGCGTGCTGCAGTTCGGGCTGCTGTTCTCGGCCGTCCACCTCGGCATGCCGGCGGGGCTCTCCTCGCTGGTCATGCAGGTCCAGGCCTTCTTCACCATCGCGCTGGCGGTGCTGTTCCTGGGCGAGCGTCCGGGCGTGCCGCAGCTGGCCGGCGCCGTCATTGCCTTTGCCGGCATCGGGGTCATCGCGCTCGAGCGGCTCGAAGGGGCGGCGCTGGTGCCGCTGCTGATGACGGTGGGCGCCGCCTTCTTCTGGGGCGTTTCCAACATCGCCACCAAGAAGGCCGGCAAGGTCGACATGTTCGCCTTCGTGGTCTGGGGGAGCCTGGTGCCGCCATTGCCGCTCCTGGCGCTCTCCCTCCTTCTCGAAGGACCGGACGCCATGATGGCAGGGCTCACCCATATGAGCCTGCGCACCGTCGGCTCCATCGCGTTCCTGGGCTACTGCGCCACGCTCATGGGCTATGGGCTCTGGAGCTACCTGCTCGGACGCTATCCGGCGAGCGTGGTGGCGCCGTTCTCGCTGCTGGTGCCGATCGTGGGGATGGCGAGCGCGGTGGCGATCCTGGGCGAGCCGCTCAGCCTCATCGAGGTGCTGGGGAGCGGGCTCGTCTTTGCCGGGCTGCTGCTCAACGTCTTCGGGCCCAGGATGCTGCGCCGGCTCGCACCCGCCCAATAAAAGAAGCCGCCCCGGAGGAGCGGCCTCATTGCTAGTCGGCTGACAAGCTTACTGAGCAGCCGGGGCCGGCAGGCTGGCCAGCTCTTCAGCGGAGAGCTCGCCCGAGCCATCGGCGTCGGCGGCCTTGAATGCGTCTTCGGTCAGATCCTTCCAGACAGCCTGGGCTTCGGCGAGGGAAACCGTGCCATTGCCATCGGTATCGACGGTCGTGATGTCGACGGTGTTCTGAGCGAAGGCACCCGAGGTAGCGAGAGCCAGAGCAGCAACCGAGATGAGGATCTTCTTCATGGGAATAGTCCCTGTGTTTTTGGTTATAAGCAGCCCCGTCCATCGACGCAGCTGACGGTCGCTCCCTGCGAACCGTGATTGAAATCGTGATCGGGGATTGTGACTGCCAAAGGCAGAAATCGCGGCGGAATCGGGAAAAGATTCGGATGTTTTCGTGGCTGGCGCTCGAACTAGAATAATCAGTTATTCCAGATAGTTATGCTAAATAATTCGGCTGATAACGCCTTTTGTGCAGCACAAATTGCGCGCGTTGAGAGAGGGTGTGGCGCTGGCCTTTCCAAGAAGCGGCAGTAACAAGGCAATCACGGCAGCGTGAGCCTGAAGACGCTACGAGACGTGACTGGAGCGAGGGGGCGCGACAACGAAAAGAAGCCGCGCCCGGTGGGGCGCGGCTTCCGAAATGAAAGGCCTTTGACCGGCGTTACTGGGCCGGCGGGGTGGTCGCCTCGTTCTGGCTCTCGCCATCCTTGGGGGTGTCCGAGGTCAGCGAGCCGGTGCCCGGGGTGGCAACCTTGACGAATTCTTCTTCGTTCAGGCCGCCGCTGTTGTCGGCGTCGGCGTTCTTGAATTCTTCCTCGGTCACCTGCGGGTACTGCACGTGCAGCTCTTCCCAGGAGACCTCACCGCTCTTGTCGCCGTCGGTGGTAGCGAAATCGGGCGTAGTCTGAGCAAGGGCGGCACCAGCACTGAGCACGAGGGCTGCGGCTGTCGTCAGCATGATCTTGTTCATGGCTCTAACCTTTTGTTTTTGCATTTGAAGCCGCCGGCCAGGGGGAGGATCCGGCCTGCGGGGCGGTCGTTTCGACCACAGCCGATGAACGTCCCCATTGCGGGGGAGTTGCCCTATGCAAATCAACAAAAAGTGCTGGAACCTTAGCGGCGCCGTTAAATTTCGGGCCGGTCGAAATCGCCGGTATCGGGGTCCATGAGCCACAATTCGCCGGTCGAAATGTCGAACCAGGCGCCGTGCAGAGCCAGGCGCCCCTCGTCCTCGAGGGCCTTGATGAAGGGGAAGGTGCGCAGGTTTCCGATCGAATGGCGGATCGAGATGCGCTCGAGCGCGGTGCGGCGCTCTCCTTCGGTCATCCAGGAGTTCTTGTTGACCTGGTCGGCCACGGGGTTGAGCAGGCTCACCCAATTGCCCACGAAGTCGAACTGCTTGATGGCGGCGCTATCCAGGTTCAGCGCGGCATGGATACCGCCGCACCGGCCATGGCCCATCACGATCAGGTCCTTGATCTCGAGCTGCTTGACCGCGAACTCGATGGCCGCCGAGGTGCCGTGCAGGTTGGCGTCCGGCTGGTAGGTCGGCACCAGGTTGGCGATGTTGCGCAGGACGAACAATTCGCCTGGCCCGCTGTCGAAGATCGTCTCGGGGGCTGCGCGGCTGTCGCAGCAGGCGATGATCATGGCCGTGGGGCTCTGGCCTTCCTTGGCCAGGTCACGATAGCGCTCTTCCTCGCGGGCATAGCGGCCCGACATGAAGTTGGAATAGCCGTTGAGCAGAAACGCGGGAAAACGATGCATGACGGTTGAATTAGCGGTAAGTAACCGCCGGATCAACAGCAATCGCCACATGGGCGAAATGCAAGGGACAGCGATGCAGATTTATCGTTTCTTGACCGGGGAAGACGATTCGGCCTTCTGCCACAAGGTAACCAAGGCGCTTTCGGAGGGCTGGACCCTCCACGGATCGCCCTCCTACGCGTTCGACGGCGCCACCATGAAGATGCGTTGCGGGCAGGCCGTCACCAAGCAGGTGAGCGAGCAGCCCTACGATCCGGACAAGAAGCTGGTCGACTACGTCTAGCCGAAGATCTTGGAGAGCGCGGCGTGCTGGAGTAGCATGATGGTCTTGGCGTCGATGATCTCCCCGCTCGCGATCAGGCCGAACGCTTCCTCGAAGGCCATCTCGATCACCTCGATGTCCTCGCCCTCGTGATGGAGGCCGCCCCCGTCATTGACGCGTGAGCCTTCGTCGTAGAGCCCGATGAAGCAGTCGAGCTTTTCGGTCACCGAGCCGGGGCTGGCATAGGCAACGAAGGCGTGGATGAGGGCGGTGGGGCGATAGCCGGTCTCTTCTTCCGATTCGCGCCGGGCGCAGGTTTCGGGAGTGTCCCCGTCGAGCAGGCCTGCGCAGACTTCGAGCAGCCAGGCCGGGTCGCCATTGTGCAGCACCGGGTAGCGGAACTGGCGGGTGAGGACGACATTGCCGGCCTGCGGGTTGCACAGAAGCACCGCGGCGGCGTTGCCGTGGTCGTAGGTTTCGCGCGTCATCGCCTGCCAGGTGCCGTCGCGGCGCCGCATTTCCAGATGCGTTTCGCTCAGCGTTCCCCAGCCCTTGGCCAGCATGGATCGGGAGAGGATCTTGACGTTTTCGGACACGGCCGGCTCCAGCTTGAACTCCCGCGCGAGGTAGTCCCAAAAGCGCGCCGATACAACAGGGCAAGCTGAACCACGGTTAAACGACCGGTTCAGGGCGGATTGGGCGGGCGGTCCGTATCAGGGCGCTCCATTGCAGGCGGTCCAGGCGGATCGCCGAGGAAAATGGAGAACACCTGAATGCGTATCCTCTCTCTTGTCGCTCTCGCCGGCATGCTGTCGGCGGGCCTTTCCACCGCCGCCCTGGCGGGAACTCAGTCGACCCTCCTCTCGTCGGGCAATTTCGAGAATCGCTGCGATCGTAATGGCGGCCTGCTCGAATTGATCGATGAGGGCGCGGTCTGCCACGCGGTCGGCGTTTCGGTCGCCTGCAGCTTCGAATCGATCCGCGCCGACTGCCGCTGGGATGGCCGCCGGCTCCTCGTCGTCGATCGCCTGCTGGGCCTGCCCGATGCCGAGGCGCTGGCCGGGAACGGCAATGGCGGCCAGGTCAAGAAGAAGGGCGGCGGCGGCTTCCAGAATCCCAACCTGCCGCTCAAGAGCAAGTAGCGTCGATATTTCGACGGCGGTCCGCCCCGATTAGCGGCCGCCGCTTGCATTTCCTTCATAGGTTAGACCTAAGACGGACATAGGAGGCTTTGACGAACGCCCTTGAGGGTACTAGAAGTCTCGAACCGTTCCAGACTGCGTCGGCCATCTCCACGGCCGACCTCCGAGCGAGGCTTCATGACTACGCGTCCGCGCCCTCTTTCTCCGCACCTTCAAATCTACCGCTTCACCATTACGATGGCGATGTCGATCGTCCAGCGCGGCACCGGCATGGCGCTTTATGCCGGTACCATCCTGCTCGTGGCCTGGCTCGTCGCCGGCGCCTGGGGCGAGGGGCCGCTCGGCGTGGTGACCTTCATCTATGGCAGCTGGTTCGGCCAGCTCGTGCTGTTCCTGGCCACCTGGGCGCTGTTCCAGCACCTCTTGGGCGGCATCCGGCACTTCATCTGGGACTCAATCCACGGGCTCGAGCCCGGTCAGCGCGAGGCCATCGCCTGGGCCAATCTCATCGGCTCAGTGATCCTGACCCTGGTGGTCTGGGCCGTCTTCGTCTGGTTCAGGGGGTAAGCCAATGGACAAGAGCGTCATTTCCAATCCCAAGAGCCACTACGGCTCGGGCAAGCTCGCCACCCGGCACTTCATCACCCAGCGCCTCACCGGGGCGCTCGGCATCGCCTTCACCATCTTCTTCATCTGGCTGGTGGTGCGCCTGGCCGGGGCTGACCGTGCCGAGATGCTGGCCGTCATCGGCAACCCGTTCGTGGCCATCGTCACGGCGCTGCTGGTGATCAATGTCTGCGTCCACATGCGCATCGGCATGCAGGAGATTATCGAGGACTATATCGATGATCCGCGCCTGCACTCGCTCACCATGCTGCTCAACAATTTCTTCTGCCTGGCGATCGCCGTGATCGGCGTCCTCGCCATCGCCAAGATCGCTCTCTGGGGTTAGTGCCTGATGACGGCTTATGAAATCATCGACCACGAATTCGATGTCGTGGTTGTCGGCGCCGGCGGCGCGGGACTGCGCGCCACGCTGGGCATGGCCGAACAGGGCCTCAACACTGCCTGCGTCACCAAGGTTTTCCCGACCCGCTCCCACACCGTGGCCGCCCAGGGCGGCATTGCCGCCTCGCTCCAGAACATGGGGCCCGACAGCTGGCAGTGGCACATGTACGATACCGTCAAGGGCTCGGACTGGCTTGGCGACAACGACGCCATGGAGTATCTCGCCCGCGAGGCTCCAGCGGCGGTTTACGAGCTCGAGCATTACGGCGTGCCCTTCTCGCGCACCGAAGAAGGCAAGATCTACCAGCGCCCGTTCGGCGGCCACATGACCGAATTCGGCGACGGTCCCCCGGTGCAGCGCACCTGCGCCGCCGCCGACCGCACCGGCCACGCCATCCTCCACACGCTTTACGGCCAGTCGCTGCGCCACAATGCGCAGTTCTTCATCGAGTATTTCGCGCTCGACCTCATCATGAGCGATGACGGCGTGTGCCAGGGCATCATCGCCTGGAAGCTCGACGACGGCACCCTCCACCGCTTCCGCGCCAAGATGGTGGTGCTGGCCACCGGCGGCTACGGGCGCTCGTATTTCTCGGCGACCTCGGCCCATACCTGCACCGGCGACGGCAACGGCATGGTGGCGCGCGCCGGCCTGCCGCTCCAGGACATGGAATTCGTGCAATTCCATCCCACCGGCATCTATGGGGCGGGCGTGCTCATCACCGAGGGCGCGCGCGGCGAGGGCGGGTATCTGGTCAATTCGGAAGGCGAGCGCTTCATGGAGCGCTATGCCCCCAACGCCAAGGACCTGGCCTCGCGCGACGTGGTCTCCCGCTGCATGACGCTCGAAATCCGCGAAGGGCGCGGCGTCGGCCCCAAGAAGGATCATATTTTCCTGCATCTGGACCATCTGGATCCGGCCGTGCTGCACGAGCGCCTGCCGGGCATCACCGAGAGCGCCAAGATCTTTGCCGGCGTCGATCTCACCCGCGATCCGATTCCCGTGCTGCCGACCGTCCACTACAACATGGGCGGCATCCCGACGAACTATCACGGCGAAGTGCTGAACCCGGCTCCGGGCGCCTTTGACCGCGTGGTCCCCGGGCTCATGGCCGCCGGCGAAGCCGCCTGCGCCTCGGTGCACGGCGCCAATCGCCTGGGCTCCAATTCGCTGACCGATCTCGTGGTCTTCGGCCGTGCCGCGGCCCTGCGCGCGGGAAAAGTCATCGACCGCGCCGCCCCGATCCCCGGCATCAACCGCGCCCAGGACGAGAAGATCCTCGCCCGCTTCGACAAGCTCCGCTACGCCAACGGCAATGCCCCGACCGCCGTGCTGCGCGAAAAGATGCAGCGCACCATGCAGGAAGACGCTGCCGTCTTCCGCACCGGCGAAACGCTCCAGCAGGGCGTCAAGCGCATGACCGAGGTTTACGGGCAGCTCAAGGACATCAAGGTCACCGACCGCTCGATGATCTGGAACTCGGACCTGGTGGAAACGCTCGAGCTCGAAAACCTCATGGCCAATGCCATGGTGACGGTGGTTTCGGCCGAAGCGCGCAAGGAAAGCCGCGGCGCCCATGCCCGCGAGGATTTCCCCAACCGCGACGACGTCGAGTGGCGCAAGCATACGCTCTCCTCGATCGATACCGATACGGGCGTCGTCACCCTCGACTACCGCCCGGTGCATGTCGATCCGCTGACCCCGGAAGACGAGGGCGGCATCCCCCTCAAAAAGATCGCGCCCAAGGCGCGCGTCTACTAAGGGAAGCCGGCAATGTCGCTCGCACCCGCTGGCTATTCCGGCACGCCCCTGGCTCAGAAACTGGGCCTCAAGGACGGACAGCGGGTGCTGTTTCTCGATCTTCCCGCTGAACTCGCCGCGCTGGCCGAGGCGCGTGATTTTTCCGAAACCCGCCGCGCCGGATGGGATGGTCTCGCCGGGGCCGAGGGTTTCGATTTCGTCCACGGCTTCACCGCCTCGCGTGCGGTGCTTGAAGACGCGGCCAAGCCCTTTGTCGGCGCCATCAGGCGCGATGGGATGGTCTGGGTTTCCTGGCCCAAGAAGGCCAGCAAGGTGCCAACGGACATCACCGAGGACGTGATCCGCGAGGTCCTGCTGCCGGTGGGGCTGGTGGACGTGAAGGTGGCGGCGGTCGATGCCGTCTGGTCGGGGCTCAAACTGGTCATCCGGAAGGAATTGCGGTGAAGTCTTTTCTGACAGTTGGAGTGCTTGCCCTGGCCCTGACGGCCGGGCCGGCCTTCGCCGGGGCGCCTACGGCGGCCCAGAAGTCCGAGTTCAAGAGCGTTTGCCTCGGCATCAGTGGCGATGAGACGCTGTGCACCTGCAAGGCCGATGCCGCCATGAAGCTCATCGACGAGCGCATGATGGGTTACGTCATCGCCGGGATGAAGGGGGCCGGAAACGCGCCCCAGGACGTGCAGAAGGAATGGAACGAGTACGTCGCCCGGTCCAACCAGATCTGCAAGCCGAACTACTAGTATCTTTCGAGGACAGGACGAATGGTCCAGCTCACGCTTCCCAAGAACTCCCAGATCAAGGTCGGCAAGACCTGGCCGAAGCCCGACAGCGCGGCCCTGCGGGAATTCCGGGTCTATCGCTACGATCCGGACACCGAAGCCAATCCGCGCATCGATACCTATTGGGTCGATACCAAGGATTGCGGACCGATGATCCTGGACGGCCTGCTCTGGATCAAGAACAAGGTCGATCCCACCCTGACGCTGCGGCGCTCGTGCCGCGAAGGCATCTGCGGCTCGTGCGCGATGAATATCGACGGGTTCAATACCCTGGCCTGCACCAAGGGCATGGATGACATTTCCGGGCCCATCAAGGTCTACCCGCTGCCGCACATGCCGGTGGTCAAGGATCTGGTTCCGGACCTCACCACGTTCTACGCCCAGCACCGCTCGATCGAGCCCTGGCTCAAGACCACAACGCCCACGCCCAGGACCGAGTGGCTGCAATCCAAGCCCGAGCGCGCCAAGCTCGACGGGCTTTACGAATGCATCCTGTGTGCGTGCTGCTCGACCTCGTGCCCCAGCTACTGGTGGAACGGGGAGAAGTATCTGGGGCCCGCCATCCTGCTCCAGGCCTATCGCTGGCTCATCGACAGCCGCGACGAAGCTACCCAGGAGCGGCTCGACGATCTCGAGGACCCCTTCAAGCTCTACCGCTGCCACACCATCATGAATTGCTCCAAGACCTGCCCCAAGGGCCTCAACCCGGCCAAGGCCATCGCCGAGATCAAGAAGATGATGGTCGAACGCAGGGTTAGCGCCTAAGCTCGCCGCCGCAGCGGCAGGAGAGCGCAGGCGTGTTCGAGACAATCGCGGAAGTGCAGGATCCGTCCATGGCGCGGGTCCTGGTCACGGCGCTCAAGGCGCATGGTTTCCACCCGCTCGAAAGCGGGGAGGACGGGCTGCCGGGCCTGCCCGGCGTCGTCGGCCCGCGCGGCATCCCCATCCTGGTGCCCGAGGAGGAAGCGCGCGACGCCAAGATCCTCGCCGAGGACCTTTTGCGCGAGATGGATGTCTAGGTTTCCTCCCGGTAACCGCAAAACGGCCACATATTGCCCGGAGCCTCTGGTCAAGGCAGATCGTTGCGGCCTAACGTGTCTTTGGATATATGGCCCTTTAAGCTGCCGTTAATATTTGCCGTTCGAGCCACGGAAACCACATTGATGCATTGGATGCGCGGAATTCCCGCTACCGCCGCGGGCGCCTGTCTCGCCCTCACCCTGGCCGCCTGTGGCGCCACCACGTCGAACATGCCCAATATCGTGGGCAAGGCGTCTCCCTCGGCCCTGCCGCCGGTGCAGAGTTCCTCTGTCGCCTCGACCTCGCTGCCGCCGATCGCCGGCTCGACCGTGCAGGGGCCGATCGCGCCCTCGCTCACCGGCACGCCGGTACTGGGCGGCGCCCAGCCCGCAACCATGACCACGAGCGACATTTCGGGCAATGGCGGCCCCTCGCTCGATCCGCTGGCCATTCCGGGCCAGACAACGGCTGGCGCCCGCGACCTTTCGGGCGGCCTTTCGGTTGATCGCCTCATCGGCGGCTGGACCATCACGGCGGGCAATTCGCAGTGCCGCGTCAACCTCACCCAGACCATCAAGACCGGCACGGCGCGCTATCGCGCGTCGGTGCCCGGCTGCATGATCGGCGGGCTCGCCAATGTCTCGTCCTGGTCGGTGGCGGGCAGCCAGGTGCAGCTCTTCGATGAGGCCGGCTCGATCGTGGCCATTCTCACCCAGACCGGAAACCAGTTCATCGGCACGGCAGCAGGCGGCATCGCCCTGACCATGGTCTCCTAAGATTTCGCCCGCCCGCAAGTCCGGCGCCACGGGGCCGGTCAGCAGCGCCTATGACGATCTGGTCGGGCGCGGCGCGGTCAGCGACGATCCCCTCCAGCGCGACGCGCTGCGCGTGCTCGATCGCATCGCCTCCGGGCTCGGTGCGGTCGGTGGGCAGCGCAAGGGGCTGGTGGCTCTTTTCGCGCGGCGCGAGACCATCAAGGGGGCCTACCTGGTGGGCGATGTCGGGCGCGGCAAGACCATGCTCATGGATCTTTTCTTCGGCGCCGTCCCCATCGCCGAGAAGCGGCGGGTGCACTTTCACGAATTTATGAGCGAGGTGCACGAGGGCATCATCGCCTTCCGCGCCAAGGCCAAGGGCAAGTCCGAAAGCGCCGATCCCATCGCGGCGGTCACCAGGCCCCTCGTCAAGTCGCTGCGGCTCCTGTGCCTCGACGAGTTCCACGTCCACGACATCACCAACGCCATGCTGCTCCAGCGGCTCTTCGAAAAGCTCTTCGAGGGCGGGGTGACGCTGGTGGCCACCTCCAATGTCGTGCCCGACCGGCTCTATGAGAACGGGCTCAACCGCCAGCTCTTTCTACCCTTCATCACGCTCCTCAAGGCCAATACCGAGCTGGTCGAGCTCGATGGACCGACCGATTACCGCCGGCTCAAGTTCGAGGGGCAGGAAGTCTATTTCTTCGGTCCCGAGGCCGACGCGGGCATGGACCGGCTCTGGGAGCGGGTGACGGGCGGGCAGGGGGGCACGCCGGCCGAAGTGCGGCTGGGCACCCGTCGGCTCAAGGTGCCTCGTGCCGCCATGGGCGCGGCCCGGTTCGATTTCGCCGATCTGTGCGAAAAGCCGCTGGGCGCCTTCGACTACCTCAAGCTCGCCCACGCCTTCGACACCCTCTTCATCGACCACATCCCGCAACTGGACCGCACGCGGTCCGATGCCTCCAAGCGCCTGATCCTTTTGATCGACACGCTCTATGATCGGGGTGTAAAGCTCGCCGCGAGTTTTGCCGCCCCGCTCGAGGACCTGGGTCAGGACGACAAGACCCGCTTCGAATTCGCCCGCACCGTTTCCCGCCTGATCGAGATGCAGTCCACCGACTATCTCAACGCGCCGCGAAAGCCCGAGGAATAATGAACACTGCGTTGTCTTACCGCATTGCCATTCAGACCAAGGGCTGACTTGCGCGCGTCATGGGAGAGGATTAAGAGGGGCGCCGTCGAACCAATGCACAACATTCATTGACAGCAAGGACAGCACTATGGCGCGCAAGAAGATCGCTCTCATCGGGGCGGGACAGATTGGCGGAACTCTCGCACATCTGGCAGCTCTCAAAGATCTTGGCGACATAGTCCTGTTCGATATCGTTGACGGCGTTCCGCAGGGCAAGGCCCTGGACCTGGCCCAGTCAGGCCCGGTCGAAGGGTTCGATGCCAAGCTCAAGGGCACGTCCGAATACAAGGACCTGGACGGCGCCGACGTCATCATCGTCACCGCCGGCGTGCCGCGCAAGCCGGGCATGAGCCGCGACGACCTGCTCGAAATCAACCTCAAGGTGATGGAGCAGGTGGGCGCGGGCATCGCCAAGTATGCCAAGGACGCCTTCGTCATCTGCATCACCAACCCGCTCGACGCCATGGTGTGGGCGCTCCAGAAGTTCTCGGGGCTGCCGGCCAACCGCGTGGTGGGCATGGCGGGCGTGCTCGATTCGGCCCGCTTCCGTCACTTCATCGCCGATGAGCTCAACGTGTCGGTCGAAGACGTCACCGCCTTCGTCCTCGGCGGGCACGGCGACTCCATGGTGCCGCTGGCCCGCTATTCGACCGTCGCCGGCATCCCGCTCACCGACATCGTCAAGATGGGCTGGATGAGCAAGGAAAAGCTCGACCAGATCATCCAGCGCACCCGCGACGGCGGCGCCGAGATCGTGGGCCTGCTCAAGACCGGTTCGGCCTTCTATGCGCCGGCCGCCTCGGCCATCGCCATGGCCGAGAGCTACCTCAAGGACAAGAAGCGCGTGCTGCCGGTGGCCGCCCAGCTTTCGGGCCAGTATGGCGTGAAGGGCACCTATGTGGGCGTGCCGGCCGTGATCGGCGCGGGCGGGGCCGAGAAGGTCGTCGAGATCGCGCTCAATTCGGCAGAGCAGAAGGCGTTCGACAAGTCCGTGGCTTCGGTCGAAGGCCTCATCGAAGCCTGCAAGAAGATCGCCCCCAAGCTGGCGTAAGCCAAAGCGAAACGGCCCGCGGCTTCAGCTCGCGGGCCTTCCCTCACCTCTCCCGACGAGGTCTTCATGAATATCCACGAACACCAGGCCAAGGCGCTGCTCAAGGAATATGGCGTGCCTGTCGCCGGCGGCGTTGCCATTTTCTCGGCCGATGAAGCCGAGGCGGCCGCCAATTCGCTTCCCGGGCCGCTCTATGTGGTCAAGAGCCAGATCCATGCCGGCGGGCGTGGCAAGGGCAAGTTCAAGGAACTGTCCGCCGACGCCAAGGGCGGCGTGCGCCTGGCCAAGTCGGTCGCCGACGTGGTGGCCAATGCCCGCGAGATGCTGGGCAACACGCTGGTCACCAAGCAGACCGGTCCCGCCGGCAAGCAGGTCAACCGCCTCTATATCGAGGATGGCGCCGACATTGCTCGCGAGCTCTATCTCTCGATCCTGGTCGACCGCACCGTCGGGCGCGTCGCCTTCGTGGTCTCCACCGAAGGCGGCATGGATATCGAGGCGGTCGCCGAGCACAGCCCCGAAAAGATCGTGACCCTCGCCATCGATCCCGATACCGGCGTCACCGCCGCCGATATCGACAAGCTCGCCGCGGCCCTCAAGCTCGAGGGCGATGCCAAGGCCGACAGCCAGCAGCTCTTCCCGGCGCTCTACAAGGCGTTCTGCGACAAGGACATGAGCCTGCTCGAGGTCAATCCGCTGATCGTGATGGCCGACGGGCACCTGCGCGTGCTCGATGCCAAGGTGTCGTTCGACAACAACGCCCTCTTCCGGCATCCGGACGTGGTGGCGCTGCGCGATACCAGCGAGGAAGACGCCAAGGAGATCGAGGCGTCCAAGTTCGACCTCGCCTATGTGGCGCTCGACGGCAATATCGGCTGCATGGTCAATGGCGCGGGCCTGGCCATGGCCACGATGGACATCATCAAGCTCTACGGCGAAGAGCCGGCGAACTTCCTCGATGTCGGGGGCGGCGCCTCCAAGGAGAAGGTCACCGCGGCCTTCAAGATCATCACTGCCGATCCCAACGTCAAAGGCATCCTGGTCAACATCTTCGGCGGCATCATGCGCTGCGACATCATCGCCGAAGGCGTGGTGGCGGCGGTCAAGGAAGTGGGGCTCAAGGTGCCGCTGGTGGTGCGGCTCGAAGGCACCAACGTCAAGGAAGGCAAGGCCATCCTGCGCGATTCCGGGCTCAACGTCATCCCGGCGGACGATCTCGACGATGCCGCCCAGAAGATCGTCAAGGCGATCAAGGGGCAATAGAGATGGCGCCCCGCAAGATCAACCTGCTCAAGGCGGCCGACGAGAAGATCAGTGCCGTCTTCAAGCCGGCCATTGCGGGCGACGTCAACCAATCCCAGGTCAAGGTCGCCAAGTTCGGCGCCGTCTTCGACTGGCACGCCCATGAGCACGAGGACGAAGGGTTTCTCGTCCTGCGCGGGCAGATCGCCATCGATTTCCGCGACGGCGCGGTGGAACTGGGCGAGGGCGATTTCCTCGTCGTACCCCGGGGCGTGGAGCACCGCCCCAGATCCTTGACCCACGAGCCGGTGGTGCTGATGTTCGAGCCCGCCACAACCCTCAATACCGGTAACGCCAAGAGCGATCTGACCGTCACCGAACTGGATCGGCTGTAGGAAGTTTCATGTCCATTCTCGTCAACAAAGACACCAAGGTTCTCGTCCAGGGGCTGACCGGCAGGACCGGAACGTTCCACACCGAGCAGGCGCTGGCCTATTACGGCACCAAGATGGTGGGCGGCATCAATCCCAAGAAGGGCGGCGAGACCTGGACGAGCGGCGTGGACGGCACCAACCTGCCCATCTTCGCCACCGTCGCCGAAGCGCGCGAGCGCACCGGTGCCAATGCTTCGGTCATCTACGTGCCGCCCGCCGGCGCAGCGGATGCGATTATCGAGGCGATTGACGCAGAAATCCCGCTGATCGTGGCAATTACCGAAGGTGTTCCGGTTCTGGACATGGTTAAGGTCAAGGCCAGGCTCGAAAAGAGCAAGTCGCGCCTGATCGGACCCAACTGCCCAGGAGTGCTCACGCCAGAAGAATGCAAGATCGGCATCATGCCGGGCTCGATTTTCTCGAAGGGCTCGGTCGGCATTGTTTCGCGCTCGGGCACGCTTACCTATGAAGCAGTGTTCCAGACCACCAATGCCGGCCTCGGCCAGACCACGGCCGTCGGTATCGGCGGCGATCCGGTCAAGGGCACCGAATTCATCGACGTGCTCGAGATGTTCCTGGCCGACGAAGCGACCAAGTCGATCATCATGATCGGGGAGATCGGCGGTTCGGCCGAGGAAGATGCGGCCCAGTTCCTGATCGATGAAGCCAAGCGCGGCCGCAAGAAGCCGATGGCCGGGTTCATCGCGGGCCTCACCGCTCCGGCGGGTCGCACGATGGGTCATGCTGGCGCCGTAATTTCGGGCGGTAAGGGCGGCGCTGAAGACAAGATCGCGGCCATGGAACGGGCCGGGATCCGGGTTTCCAAGTCCCCGGCGCGAATCGGGGTGACGCTGGCCGAAGTCCTCAAGGGCTGAGACCGGCGCGAAAAATAGCCGGCGGGACGCCACGCACGCCCCGCCCGTTAAGATGATTGCAAGCCAAAGCGGTCAGATTGAGGACCGCGCCCGGCCGGGGGCGCCCGGCATGATGAAAAGGATGGCGGGCGAGAACCCCGCGCTAGAAAAATGACACGACAGGAAAAGAACGAAGCGTTCTTGTTGACCTCCTTCCTCTATGGCGGCAATGCCGACTATATCGAGGAGCTGTACGCGAGGTTCAAAACCGATCCCTCAAGTGTCGATCCCACCTGGGCAAGCTACTTCGGTAAGCTCGGCGACGATGCCGCCCAGGTCTCCAGGAATGCGGAGGGCCCGAGCTGGGCCCGGACCGACTGGCCGCAGGCGCCCAATGGCGAGCTGGTGGCCGCGCTCGACGGCAATTGGGGCATAAGCCCCTCCCAGATCGCCATGAAGACCGCCAAGGCGGTGACCGCGAAGGCCGAATCGGCCGGCGCGCCGGTGCCCACGCCCGCCCAGGTCATGCAGGCCACGCGCGATTCCATCCACGCCATCATGATGATCCGCGCCTACCGGATGCGCGGTCACCTGCAGGCGGACCTGGATCCCCTTAAACTCAAGGCGCCCGAGCCGGCGCCGGAGCTCGATCCGGCCACCTACGGCTTCCAGCCGTCCGATTACGACCGCAAGATCTTCATCGACAACTATCTGGGCCTCGAGTTCGCGACGGTCCCGGAAATGCTGGCGATCCTGCAGCGCACCTATTGCTCCACGGTCGGCGTGGAGTTCATGCACATCTCCGATCCCGAGGCCAAGCAGTGGATCCAGGAGCGCATCGAGGGGCCGGACAAGGAGATCACCTTCACGCCCGAGGGCAAGAAGGCCATCCTCAACAAGCTCATCGAGGCGGAAGGCTTCGAGAAGTTCCTCGACGTCAAGTATACCGGCACCAAGCGCTTTGGCCTGGACGGCTCGGAATCGCTGATTCCCGCCCTCGAGCAGATCATCAAGCGCGGCGGGGCGCTGGGCGTTAAGGACATCGTGCTGGGCATGGCCCATCGCGGGCGCCTCAACGTTCTCACCCAGGTCATGCAGAAGCCGCACCGCGCGCTTTTCCATGAGTTCAAGGGCGGCGCCTTCTATCCCGACGACGTCGAGGGTTCGGGCGACGTCAAGTATCACCTGGGCGCCTCCTCGGACCGCGAGTTCGATCACAACAAGGTGCACCTGTCGCTGACGGCCAACCCGTCGCACCTGGAAATCGTCGATCCGGTGGTGCTGGGCAAAGCCCGCGCCAAGCAGGACCTGCACAATTCGCCGGACGGCAAGCTGCTCTCGTACGACCAGACCCGCGTCATCGACCGGTCGATGGTCCTGCCGCTGCTGCTGCACGGGGATGCGGCCTTTGCCGGCCAGGGCGTGGTCGCCGAGTGCCTGGGGCTTTCGGGCCTGAAGGGTCACCGCACCGGCGGCTCGATCCATTTCGTCATCAACAACCAGATCGGCTTTACCACCTCCCCGATCTATTCGCGTTCCTCGCCCTATCCGACCGACGTCGCCAAGATGATCGAGGCCCCGGTGTTCCACGTGAACGGGGACGATCCGGAGGCGGTGGTCTATGTGGCCAAGATCGCCATCGAATACCGCCAGCGCTTCGGGCGCCCGGTGGTCATCGACATGTTCTGCTATCGCCGCTTCGGCCATAACGAAGGTGACGAGCCCAGCTTCACCCAGCCGCTGATGTATTCGCGCATCCGCAG
>Ga0182743_1000521_pt1 | contig 47103 bp, 40 predicted proteins | sample eDN3rd30CKraftOP_FD_128522 | JGI IMG/M metagenome (GOLD analysis project Ga0182743, IMG submission 128522) | Enriched Organic Plus compost microbial communities from Emeryville, California, USA - eDNA 3rd pass 30_C Kraft OP (version 2) (version 2) ... | reverse complement strand
GGAAGCCGGCTACGCTCCGGAAATGGCCTATTTCGAGTGCCTGCACGAAGTGAAGCTGATCGTCGACCTGATCTACCAGGGCGGCATCGCCAACATGAACTACTCGATCTCGAACACCGCCGAGTGGGGCGAGTACGTCTCGGGTCCGCGCGTCATCACCTCGGAAACCAAGGCCGAGATGAAGAACATCCTCAAGGACATCCAGACCGGCAAGTTCACCTCGCAGTGGATGCAGGAATACAAGGGCGGCGCCTCGCGCTTCAAGGCCACCCGTCGCCTCAATGACGAGCACCAGATCGAGGAAGTCGGCGAGAAGCTGCGCGCCATGATGCCCTGGATCAAGGCCGGCGCACTCGTGGACAAGGCGAAGAACTAAGGTTCTGCGCAAGACGAGATTGAAGGGGGGCCGCGAGGCCCCTCTTTGTTTTTGAGGCGTGTTTCAACGTCCTGCTTGCGTGGAGGTACCGTGGCCCTCCGATCAAGTTCGGGGGAAGATCGATGGCAGGGCCCACCCCCACCCTTGTTCCCTCCCCACAAGGGGGAGGGAGACCTGCTGGGTTGGTCGAGCCCATGGCTCCCCCTCTTTGTGGGGAGGAGCGAGGGCCTTGTCCCCTGCCTTCTATGTCCGGATTCGGCAGATGGTTGAAAACGGCGACGAATGGCAGTCCTATAGGAGCACTGCCATGACGCCGATCTCGGACCACGAGGAAGAGCTCGAAATGTTCCAATCCAGCGATGCCCAGGCTTATCTCAAGCAGGAAGCGCGGCTGGAGCGGGCCCGGCATGGCGAGACGGCGTCCAACCCGGCCGAATAGCCACAACGAGGAACACACCAATTGCCCCTTCCCAGCTTTCCGCAGCAGGGCGGCTGCCAGTGCGGCGCCGTCCGCTACGAACTCACCGAGCCGCCCCTGGGCGTCTACAACTGCCATTGCACCGACTGCCAGAAGATGACCGGGGCGGCCTTCGGCATTTCCATGCCGGTCAAGACCTCGGCGTTCCGGCATCTTGCGGGTGAGCTGACGTTCTACGAGAAGGTCGCCGATAGCGGGCGCCACGTGCGGCTGGTGGCCTGCGCCAAATGCGGAACGCGCGTGTGGAACGATCCGGTCGCCGCTCCCGACATGAAAGTCGTGCGGCCGGGAACGCTGGACGACCCGTCCTGGGCGGTGCCGGTGGGCAATGTGTGGACATCCAGCCGCATGCCCTGGGTTGAGATCGATCCGGACATGGTCAATTTCGAGGCCCAGCCCCCCAGCCGCGAACCGCTTTACGAGGCCTGGGCCGCGCTGCACGCGGGAGAGAAATAATGGCCGGCGCCGACGATATTGCCGGGGTCATCGAGCAGGAACGGGCCCTGGTGTTCGAGAGCTTCGACGATGACGCCGCATTTGCCATCGGTTCGGCGATCCGGGATATGGCGATTGCCGAAAAGCTCGGCATCGTCTGTTCGATCGTGCTTTGGGACCGGCCGCTGTTCTACATGACCCGGCCCGGCACCACGACGGACAATTCCGATTGGGTGCGGCGCAAGGCCAATGTCGTCCGGCGCTTCCACAAAAGCAGCTATCGCATGGTGCTCGAGCAGTTGCCGCGCGAGGACCGGTTGCTGGCTGAGCATCGGGCCCTGCCGCCCGAGGATTACGTGCTGGCCGGGGGCGGGTTTCCGATCCGTGTCGCCGGAGCCGGGGTGATCGGGGCCATCGTGGTTTCGGGGCTGCCCGAACGGCGGGACCACGCGGTGGTGGTCAAGGCGATCGCCCAATACCTGGGCAAGGATGCAGCGGCGCTGGCGCTGCCGGAGGCCTGATCGTGCGGCTCAACTACCAGATACTGGACGTCTTTACGGACCGCGCCTTCGCGGGCAATCCACTGGCCGTGGTCATGGATGCCGATGGGCTTTCGGGCGAGCAGATGCAAGCCATCGCCCGGGAGTTCAACCTTTCCGAGACCATTTTCCTCAGCGCGCCCGCGGATGGCGCCCATATGGCATCGGCGCGGATCTTCACCGTGGGCGGGGAACTGCCCTTTGCCGGGCATCCCACGGTTGGAGGATCGGTGGCGCTGGGGCTGCGGCATCAGGCGGAGCGCGTGACCATCGAGGAGAAGGTCGGGCTCATCGTCGCCGACGTGGCGCTGGCCAGCCAGACACTGGGGCACGCCGAATTCGACCTGCCGCGGCTCCCGGCGGTGGCGGGGGAAGCGGCGGGGATCGAGCGCACCGCCGCGGCCCTCGGCCTCTTGCCCGAGGACATCGGATGCGAGGGGTTTGCGCCAGCGGTGTGGTCAGCGGGGGTGGAGCACTACCTGGTGCCCGTGCGCGACGCGCAGGCGCTGGCGCGGATTCGACTCGACGCCAATGGTTGGGCGGAGACGTTCCCGATCGGCCGTCACTTTGTCTTCGCCTTCACGGCGACACCGGAGGAGCCGGAGAACGACTACGCGGCGCGCATGCTCTCGGCGCTGATCGGGGAGGACCCGGCAACGGGCAGCGCGGCGGCTTCGCTGACCGGCGCCCTGGCCGAACGCATCGGCTTTGATGACGGGGAGGCGCGGCTGCGCATCCGGCAGGGGCACGAGATGGGGCGGCCAAGCCTGATCGAGGTCTACTTGCGCAAGGCGGGTGGCAGGCTGGTGCAGGGCCGGGTCGGCGGAGAGGCGGTGCTGATCGCCGAGGGGGTGCTGCACTGGGACGAACCGGTCCGCTGACCGGCGTCGCGCCGGCCCGGTGCAATCACCTCTGCATAGTTGAAATTCGCCCCTTGCCCGGGCCGACGCCAATGCTATCGGTTGAGGGCTGAGTGCCGGGGGCGGACATGGACCTGTTCTACGACATCCTCTTGTGGCTGCACATCGTCGCGTTCGTCGCGGGCGGGGCCAATACGGTGGCGATGCCACTGATCGAAAGCCGGCTTCATACGGCCATTCCCGAGACGCGGGCGGTGCTGTTCGCCATGGCGGGCGTTCTCGCCCGTATCGGGCGCGCCGCCATGATCGTGCTGCTGATCACGGGGCCGGTTCTTCTCGTCATGCGCTACGGGGGCGTATCGGGCGCCAGTGTCTGGTTCTGGCTCAAGATGGGGCTGATCGTTGTGATGCTGGTCTCCATCGTCGTGGGCGGGATCAGCTTCAAGCGGGCGCAGAACGGGGATGCCGGGGCGCTCGAGACGGCGTCCACCGCGGGCAAGATCACGGCGGTGGCGTTCCTGGGCGTGCTGCTCTCGGCGGTTTTTGCATTCAACTAACCATTTGGTGCACGCAGTGGGTTGCGCACGCGGCGGAATTCGCGCATTTTACGAGTCTAAAGTGCATACGGGCACCCAGGACCAGTCGATGCAGCGCAGTCGCGCCATTGCCATTGCAGCCAAGCGCCAGGCGGACAACCGCCTGATGATCATGCTTGGTTTGCTCCTGCTTCCCGCGCTTCTTCTTCTCCTTATCAGCCCCTGATAGCCGGCGGCCCAGAACGATCTGGGCGGGTGGTCAGGGGATGCGCGCAACGAGCCGAACAAGAGATTTGTCCGGCCGCATGGCTTTCAGGCCCGGCCGTTTGATCAGGATTGACAAAGATGACTACGCAGACCCCCGACACGCAGAGCAACAAGGATCGGGTCTTTATCTTCGACACCACGCTGCGCGACGGTGAGCAGAGCCCCGGCGCCACGATGACGCTGGAGGAAAAACTCCAGGTTGCCGAGATCCTGGACGATATGGGCGTGGACATCATCGAAGCCGGTTTCCCGATCGCCTCCAATGGCGACTTCGAGGCGGTGGTGGCCGTGGCCAAGCGCGCCAAGCGCTCGGTCATCGCCGGTCTCGCCCGCGCCATTCCGGCCGATATCGACCGCGCCGGCGAGGCGGTGCGCTTTGCGCCGCGCGGGCGCATTCACACGTTCGTGTCGACTTCGCCGATCCATCTCGCCCACCAGATGCGCAAGACGCAGGACGAGGTGATCGAGATCATCACCAAGACCGTCAGCCAGGCGCGCAACCTCATCGACGATGTGGAATGGTCGGGCATGGACGCGACGCGTACGCCGCTCGATTTTCTGGCGCGATGCGTGGATACGGCGATCAAGGCCGGCGCCACCACCATCAACCTGCCCGACACCGTGGGCTATGCGGTGCCCGAAGAATATGCGGCGATGTTCCGGCACATCATCAACACCGTGCCCAACGCCGACAAGGCGATCTTCTCCACCCACTGCCACAACGACCTGGGCCTGGCCGTCGCCAATTCGCTGGCCGGCGTCATCGGCGGGGCGCGGCAGATCGAGTGCACGATCAACGGGCTGGGCGAGCGCGCGGGCAACGCGGCGCTCGAGGAAGTGGTGATGGCGCTGCGCACGCGTGCCGACGCCATGCCCTACCACACCGAAATCGAGAGCACGCACCTGGCGCGCGCCTCCAAGATCGTCTCGGCGGCCTCGAACTTCCCGGTGCAGTACAACAAGGCGATCGTGGGCAAGAATGCCTTCGCGCACGAGAGCGGCATCCACCAGGACGGCATGCTCAAGAATGCGCAGACCTATGAGATCATGACCCCGGAAAGCGTCGGCATCAAAGAGACGACGCTGGTGATGGGCAAGCACTCGGGACGCGCCGCCTTCAAGGACAAGCTGCGCGAACTCGGGTACGAACTGGGCGACAACGCCTTCCAGGAAGCCTTTGTGCGCTTCAAGGACCTGGCCGACCGCAAGAAGCATGTCTACGACGCCGATATCGTTGCGCTGGTGGACGACGAATCCGGTTCGGCCGACGACCGCATCAAGCTGGTCGACATGGAAGTGGTGAGCAAGACCGGCGGCACGCATCGCTGCGACATCACGCTCTCGATCGACGGGGAGACGGTGACAGCGAGCTTTGACGGCACCGGCTCGGTGGATGCCATCTTCAACGCCATCAAGCAGGCCGTCGGCAAGGAGCCCCATCTCGTGCTCTACGCGGTGGACGGGGTGACGGGCGGTACCGACGCCCAGGCCAGCGCGCATGTGCGCCTCGAAATGGGCGGGCGCATCGCCTCGGGCAACGCCGCCGAACCCGATACTCTGGTGGCGTCTGCCCGCGCCTATCTCAACGCCTATAACCGCCTGCTGATCGACCGCGGCCAGGCCGCACAAGGCGCGATGGCGGGTTAGGGATTTTGGTGGGGCAGGTGCCGTGAAGCGGCGCTGCCCCATCGAGCTTGCGACACCTTTCAGTCGTTTCCCACCCACGAACCTTGCTCCACCGCCGATCTTGCCTGGGGAAGATCGGGGGTGGGAAAGCGCGGGGTTAGTCTCGCGCTATCCCGCGGCCTTGAGTGCGCCGGGTAATTCTTCAGCGAAAATCGCGATTTCTTCGGGGCGGCCGACGCTGATGCGGATGCAGCGGTCGAGGGTCGGGGCCATGGGTTTGCGCACGAAGACGCCGCGGGCGGCGAGGGCCTGGAGCACCGACAGGGCGTAGGCGCCGTCGCGGCCGCAATCGATGGTGACGAAATTGGTGGCCGACGGGATCGGGGCCAGGCCATTGTCGCGGGCGATTGCCGCGATGGCCTCGCGCCCAGCTGCGATCCTGCCGATGGTGGCTTGCAGGTAGTCCTGGTCGGCGAGCGCGGCGAGGGCCGCAACCTGCGCGAGGCGGTTGACGCCGAAATGGTTGCGCACCTTGTCGAAGGCTGCGATGGCCGGGGCATCGGCTATGGCGTAGCCGCAACGCAGGCCCGCAAGGCCATAGGCCTTCGAGAAGGTGCGGAAGCGCATGACGTTGGGGCGGTCGATGGCCAGGGGCGGCATGGTGCCGGCAGGGGCGGTTTCGCCATAGGCCTCATCGAGCAGGAGGAGCGTGGTCGGAGGGAGGCTCGCGGCGAATGCCTCGACCTCGGCGGCGGACCACCAGGTGCCCATGGGGTTGTCGGGATTGGAGAGGTAGACGAGCCGGGCATTTTCGCGTCGGGCGGCCTCGGCGAGCGCGGCGAGGCTCTCGCGGTCGTTCTCGTAGGGCACGGTGACGAGCCGCCCGCCGAACCCGGCGACGTGGAAATTGAAGGTGGGGTAGGCGCCCAGCGAAGTGACCACGACATCGCCGGGGTTGAGGTAGAGCCGGGCCACCAGGCCCAGCAGTCCATCGATGCCTTCGCCCACCATGACGTTGGCGACGGGAATGGCGAGATGGGCGGCGAGGGCGTGGCGCAGGTCGTGGTTTTCCGGATCGCCGTATTTCCAGACGCTGGGGGCGGCAGCGGCGATGGCCTCGATGACGCGTGGGGACGGGCCGAAGCTGCTCTCGTTGGCGCCCAGGCGCGCGCGGAAAAGGTGGCCCGAACGCCGTTGGAGCGCTTCGGGGCCGACGAACGGCACCGATTCGGGCAGGCTCTGCGCCAGCGGGGTGAGGGTGGGTCGGGACATAACGAAACCTTGAGCTGCGCGCGCGGCCGATGGAGAAACTTCACTGCACTGGCTAACGTATCTTTGCTTTGCATTGAAGCGTTACGGGGCGAACAGTGCGACGCGATTTCCCCGGGGAGAAGGGTAGATGAGAAAAAGCAAGCTTGGCATCGCCGTTACCGTGGCGGCCGCCGCGCTCACCTTCGGCGTACAAGCCAAGGAGACTGCCGTCGCGATCTTCGCGGGCGGCTGCTTCTGGAGCATCGAGAGCGATTTCGACCATGCCCCGGGCGTGCTGGACACGACCTCGGGCTATATCGGCGGGCACGTGGCCAACCCGACCTATGAACAGGTCTCGACCGAAACCACCGGCCACCGCGAGGCGGTGCGGGTGACCTACGATCCGGCGGTCACGAGCTACGAGAAGCTGCTCGCCGCGTATTGGCACATGACCGACCCCACCGACGGGCAGGGCCAGTTCTGCGATTATGGCGACAGCTACCGGCCCGGCCTCTTCCCGCTCGACAAGGCGCAGTATGACGCCGCCGAAGCCAGCAAAGGCCAGGTTGCCAAGGAACTGGGCAAGCCGATCGCCACGACCATCGCCATGGCCAGCCAGTTCTATCCGGCCGAGGACTACCACCAGAATTTCTGGAAGACCAATTCCGCCCACTACAAGGCCTATCGCGCCGGGTGCGGCAAGAATGCCAAGGTCGAGGCCCTCTGGGGCAAGACGGCATTCGAGGGCCTCAACGGGCACGAATAGGGGTCAGTTCGTCTCCGGGCTCGGCACGTTCGGGTCCGGAGCGACGGCGATCTGGTGATTGGCCTCGGCGTTGAGTTCGCGCGTGAGGGCGATCTTGGATTCCTCGGTGAGGCTGTAGAGGGTGGCGAGGTAGTCGGGCGTGGCCACCCAGGCCCGCAATTGCATGGCGACTGTGCTGCCCGAAAAGCTATCCACATGCACGTTGGGAAGCGGATCGACGAGGACGCGTTTGTCGGCCGTGGCGACGCGCAGGAGAATCTTGCGCGCCTTGGCGATATCGAGCGAATCGGGAATCGAGACGTTGACGTCTATGCGCCGGCGCGGCTCGCGGCTGTGGTTGGTGATGGCCGAGGTCCAGAGCTGCTGGTTGGGCGTGAAGACGTAAAGCCCGTTCGAGGAGCGCAGGCGCGTGCCGAAAAGGCCGATCTCGACGACCACCCCCGCCACGCCATTGCCGGTGATGAATTCGCCGATGGCGATGGGGCGCAGCAGAATCAGCATGATTCCCGCCGCGATGTTGGAAAGCGTGTTCTGGAGCGCCAGCGCAATGGCCAGGCCCGCCGCGGCGAGGGCTGCATAGATCGAGGTGCTGGCGACGCCGATCATGCTCAGGGCGGTGATGATGGCGAACACCAGGATGCCGTAACGTGCGACCTGGGAGAGCAGGGGGACGAAATTCTTGTCCACACCATAGGCGCGCGGCATGGTCTTTTCGATCAGGCGGGAGGCGGTGCGGGCCAGATACCAGCCCAAAACCAGCACCAGGAGTGCAGAAATGATGGAGATGGAATTGGCCAAAAGCCAGTCCACTGGAATCATAATGAGGCTCGAAGCCACTTTAACGCTTTGATCCATAATGGAAATCCGGTTCCTGTGCGTAACTTATCCTAGCAAAACGCCGTTGGCGGAAAAGTGGTTCGGAGCGCTGGACAGACACAAAGACGTTTGCTAGAGAGGCGCCACGTTGGAACCGGCGGTTCAGCCGGGTGCGTAGCTCAGATGGTAGAGCAGCTGACTCTTAATCAGCGGGTCCACGGTTCGAGTCCGTGCGCACCCACCAACGTCTAAGTCCTTGATCGCATAGGCGGATCAGGCATCTCTCCCCAAAGTGTTGCAGATGCATGCGAAGGCGCGATGACGCGCGCGAACACAATCTGAAATGATGCCGGTGGAAGCCTGGGGCTCCCACCGGAGAGGTCCGTCTACTGTGCGCCGCCGGTCTGGGCGGCCTTGTCCTTGTCGAACCACCAGACGGTGGGGAACCCGATGGAGAACTCGGGCAGGTTTTCCGGGTGGCTGAAGCGGTTCCAGCGTGCGATGCGCGAGGCGCGCAGGGTGTAGCTGGGAACCACGATATTGTGGGCCAGGAGCACGCGGTCGAGCGCGTGGGTGGCGGCCACGAGGGTTTCCCGGTCGGTGGCGAAGACGATCTTGTCGATGAGCGCGTCGACGCCCGGATCGGAAATGCCCGAATAGTTCTGCGAACCCTGCTGCTTGGCAGCCTCCGAACCCCAGAAGAAGCGCTGCTCGTTGCCGGGCGACAGCGTCTGGCCCCAGCCGCTATAGACCACATCGAAATCGTAGGTGCGCAGGCGGTTGATGAACTGGGGCGAATCGACCGAGCGCACGTTGGCGTTGACGCCGATGCTTCTCAGGTTGTTGGCGAAGGCGCTGGCCACCGGCTCGATGGTAGGGCCGTTGAGCAGGATCTCGAACGACAGCTGGTTGCCGTTGGCATCCTGGAGTTGGTTGCCATTGAGCTTGTAGCCGGCTTCGCCGAGCAGTTGCAGGGCGTGCCTGAGATTGGCGCGCAGCTTGGTTGAATCGCCTGCGACGGGGTTGGCGAAGGGCGTAGTGAAGACGCTGGCGGGAATCTTGTCTTTCACGCTCTCGAGGATTTCGAGTTCCTTGCCGGTGGGCAGGCCTGCGGGTGCGGCCAGTTCGGTGCCGTAGAAGAAGGAGCTGATGCGGCTGTACTGGCCGTAGAAGAGGGTGCGGTTCAGTTCCTCGAAGTCGAAGGCGTAGTTGAGCGCTTCGCGCACCCGCTCGTCCTTGAACTTGTCCTGGCGCAGATTGTAGATGAAACCCACCATCACGCCGCTGTCGCGATAGTTGTTCTCGAACATCTCCTGGATAACGCGCCCGTCCTTGACGGCGGGGAAGTCGTAGCTGGTGGCCCAGCGTTTGGCACGGTTCTCGTCCCACCAGTCGAACTGGTCGCCCTTGAAGGCTTCGAATTCGACGTCGGTGTCGCGGAAATACTCGTAGCGGATCTGGTCGAAGTTATCCTGGCCGATGTTCACCGGCAGGTTGGCCCCCCAGTAGTTGGGGTCGCGCTCGAAGGTGAGAGTGCGGCCGGCAGTGAAGGATTTGATCTTGTAGGGGCCCGAGCCGACGGGGATTTCGAGCGTCGAAGCGCCGATGTCGCGCTGCTTGCCGCTGGCGTCCTTGCCCTCCCACCAGTGCTTGGGCATCACCGGGATTTCGCTCATGATCAGGGGCAGTTCCCGGTTGCCGGTCTTGTCGAAGGTGAAGGTCACCTCGCCGTCGCCGGTGATCTCGGCGCTTTTGACGTCGGCATAGTATTGCTGGCGGGTGGGGTTGAGCTCGATGAGCTTGTTGAAGGACCACACCACGTCCTCGGCGGTGACCGGCTCGCCATCCTGCCATTTGGCATTGGGGTTGAGCTTGAAGGAGACCGACGAATAGTCGGGCGGGAAGGCGATGGCCTCGGCGAGAAGCCCGTATTTGGTGAAGACCTCGTCGCTCGAGGGCGTCATCAGGGTTTCGTAGACAAGGCCCATGCCCACCGCCGGTTCACCCAGGGGCAGGATGGGGTTGAAGGTGTCGAAGCCCCCCTCTGACGACAGGCGCACCAGGCCGCCCTTGGGAGCGTCCGGGTTGACGTAGTCGAAATGGGCGAAGCCATCCTTGTATTTGGGCTCGCCCATCATCGAGACGGCGCTCATCCAGGGGCCATGTTGTGCCTGCGCCAGCGCGGGCACGCTGAGCAGAGCCGCCATGGCGAACCCGGCAATCGAGACGAGGGCCTTCATGTCATTTCACTCCCTTGGGCTATTCGCCCTGATTTTAGGACGGAACAGGCGCGGCACAACAGGGGCCGGCCGGTCACACCGCCGCATCGAAGGCCGCCGACATCAGCGCCCTGGTATATTCGCTCTGTGGGGCGGCGAAGATCTGTTCGGCGCTGCCGCATTCGACCACCTTGCCGCCCTGCATGACGATCACGTCGTTGGCGAGGGCGCGGATGACGCGCAGGTCGTGCGAGATGAAGACATAGGTGAGGCCGCGCCGGCGCTGCACGTCGCGCAAGAGGTCGACGACGCGGGCCTGCACGCTCATGTCGAGGGCCGAGGTCGGCTCGTCGAGGACGATGAGGCTGGGCGCGAGCACGAGGGCGCGGGCGATGGCGATGCGCTGGCGCTGACCGCCGGAAAACTCGTGCGGGTAGCGGTGGCGCGCCTGGGGATCGAGATCGACCTCGACCAGCGCCTGGGCGACACGCGCCTCGCGTTCGGCCGGCGAGAGGGAGCGCTCGTGGACCTTGAGCCCCTCCTCGATGATGTCGCCCACCGACATGCGGGGGCTGAGCGAGCCGTAGGGGTCCTGGAACACCACCTGCATGTTGCGGCGCAGGGGGCGCAGTTCCTTCCAGCCAAGGTTCTGGATGTCCTTGCCCAGGAAGACGATGCGCCCGTTCGACGAAATGAGGCGGAGGAGGGCGAGGCCCAGGCTGGTCTTGCCGGAACCCGATTCTCCGACGATGCCCAGGGTCTGGCCCTTGCGGACGCGTAGCGAGACGTCATCGACCGCCTTGAAATGGCCGACGGTGCGCCGCAGCAGGCCGCGCCGGATGGGGAACCAGACGCGCAGGTTGTCGGCCTCGACGACGGTCTCGGCGCTCTCATCGGTGGCGGGCGCCCTGCCAGTGGGCTCGGCGGCGAGGAGGTGCCGCGTGTATTCGTGGCTGGGGTGGGCGAAGATTTCGGCCGTGGGTCCGCGCTCCACGATCTCGCCCTGCGTCATCACGCAGGTTTCGTCGGCGAGGCGGCGGACGATGCCCAGGTCATGGGTGATGAAGAGCAGGGCCATGCCCAGGCGCGCCTGGAGGTCCTTGAGGAGCGCCAGGATCTGGGCCTGGACGGTCACGTCGAGCGCCGTCGTGGGCTCGTCGGCGATGAGCAGGTCGGGCTCGTTGGCCAGGGCCATGGCGATCATGACGCGCTGGCGCTGGCCGCCGGAAAGCTGATGGGGGAAAGCGGCAAGGCGCTGCTCGGGATTGTCGATGCCGACCAGGCCAAGCAGCTCGATGGTGCGGGCCCGCGCCGCCGCCCGGCCCATGCCGCGATGGAGGCTGAGGACTTCCCCGATCTGGTGCTCGACCGTGTGGAGCGGATTGAGCGAGGTCATCGGCTCCTGGAAGATCATCGAGATGGTGTTGCCGCGCACGCCGCGCAGCCGGCGCTCGTCGATGGCGAGCAGGTCTTCCCCGTTGAAAAGGATGCGACCGGTCGGGTGCGAGGCGGCGGGATAGGGCAGGAGCTTGAGGATCGAGAGGGCGGTGACGGACTTGCCCGAGCCGGATTCCCCGACGATGGCAAGCGTCTTGCCCTTCTCGATGTCGAAGGAGACGTGCTTGACGGCGTCGAGCACCTGCTCGCCATTGGTGAAGCGAACCGACAGATCCTGGACGGAGAGCAGCGGGCCGGTCATCCGAAGGTCTTTCGCGGATCGAAGGCGTCGCGCACCGCCTCGCCGATGAAGACGAGCAGGCTGAGCATGAGCGAAATGGTGATGAACCCGGTGATGCCGAGCCAGGGCGCCTGCAGGTTCTCCTTGCCCTGCGAGAGCAGTTCGCCCAGCGAGGGCGAGCCAACGGGCAGGCCGAAGCCGAGGAAATCGAGCGAGGTGAGGGTGGTGACCGAGCCCGACAGGAGGAAAGGCATGAAGGTGAGGGTCGAGACCATGGCGTTGGGCAGGAGGTGCCGGAACATGATGGTGGCGTTCGAGACGCCCAGGGCGCGCGCGGCGTTGACGTACTCGAAATTGCGGCCGCGCAGGAACTCGGCGCGCACCACGCCCACCAGCGCCACCCATGAGAACAGCAGCAGGATGCCCAGGAGCACCCAGAAGCTGGGCGCGATCACGCTCGAGAGGATCAGCAGCAGGTAGAGCTGGGGAACGGAGGTCCAGATGTCGATAAAGCGCTGGCCGATCAGGTCCACCCAGCCACCGAAATAGCCCTGGATGGCGCCGGCGAAGATGCCGATGACCGACGAGAATATCGTGAGCGTCAGGCCGAACAGCACCGAGATGCGGAAGCCGTAGATGAGGCGCGCCAGCACGTCGCGTCCCTGGTCGTCGGTTCCCAGCCAGTGCCAGTTGCCCCAGTTGCAGTTGGGGTCATCGACCCCTTGCGGGAAGCGGGCGCAGTTGACCTCGGGCGTGAGCATCCACGATGGCGGGGAGGGGACCGGTATCGAGAGGGAGTCGTCGACGGTGGAATAGGAGAAGCGGATCGGCGGCCAGAGCATCCAGCCGTTGGCGTTGATCTCGTCCTGGTTCACCTGGTCGCGGAAATTGGTGACGGCGAGGAAGCCTCCGAACTTGGCTTCGGGGTAATCCACGAAAGCGGGGACGAGCAGTTCGCCCTTGTAGAAGGCGATGATCGGCCGATCGTTGGCGATGACCTCGGCGAAGAGGGTAACCACGAAGAGGACGAGGAAAATCCAGAGCGACCAGACCCCGCGCCGGTTGCGGCGGAAATTGGCGAGGCGCCGCTGGTTGATGGGGGAAAGCCGCGAGCGCGGCGGGGCCGGGGCGGCGACGACGGCGTCGGGCGGAGCGTAGGCCTGGAAGTGGAGCGGAGCGAGGCCGGCGGTGACGAAGCGCATGTCAGGCCCCGCGCTTTTCGAAATCGATGCGGGGGTCGATCCACATATAGGTGAGATCGGAGATAAGGGTGATGATGAGGCCCAGCACGGAGAAGATGTAGAGGGTGGCGAAGACGACCGGATAGTCGCGGTTGAGAACGGATTCGAAGCCGAGCAGGCCCAGGCCATCGAGCGAGAACATGGTCTCGATCAGCAGCGACCCCGAGAAGAAGGCGCCCACGAACGCGGCGGGGAAGCTGGCGATGATCAGCAGCATGGCGTTGCGGAAGACGTGCCGGTAGAGAATCTGGTTGTCCGACAGTCCCTTGGCGCGCGCGGTGGTGACGTATTGCTTGCGCACTTCCTCGAGGAAAGAGTTCTTGGTGAGCAGGGTCAGCGTGGCGAAGCTGCCGACGGCCATGGCGGTGATGGGCAGCGCCAGGTGCCAGAAGTAGTCGGCGATCTTCATGGGCCAGGAGAGCTGGGCGAAATTGTCCGACGTGAGCCCGCGCAGCGGGAACCAGCTCAGGAAGCTGCCGCCCGAGAACAGCACGATGAGCAGAATGCCCACGAGGAAACTCGGCAGCGCGTAGCCCACGATGATGACGCCCGATGTCCAGACGTCGAAGCGCGAGCCGTCGCGTACCGCCTTGGCGATGCCGAGGGGAATGGAGATGCCGTAGCCGAGCAGCGTCATCCACAGGCCCAGCGAAATCGACACCGGCATCTTTTCCTTGATGAGGTCGATCACCGAGATGTCGCGGTAATAGCTCTTGCCGAAATCGAAGCGCAGGTAGTTCCAGAGCATCTGGCCGAAGCGCTCGAGCGGTGGCTTGTCGAAGCCGAACTGCTTTTCGAGCTGGGCCACGAGTTGCGGGCTCAGGCCGCGCGAGCCGCGATAGAGGGAGGCCTTGTCGCTCTCGCTGGTCTGGCCCTGGCCGGCAAAATCGCCCTGTTGGCTGCCCGAGACGCTCGAGGTCGCCGATACGGCGGTGCCGCTCATGCGGGCGATGGCCTGTTCGACAGGACCGCCGGGGGCGAACTGAACGACGATGAAAGTGACGGCCATGATGCCGAACACAGTCGGAATCATCAGCAGGAGACGTCGCAGTATGTAAGCGCTCATGCGCTCTCCAACCCTATAGTCCCGCTCGCACTTCCCGCTTCGCCGAACCCATCCGTAAGGTGCCGTGGGCTTTGCACCAAATCAACAGGCGGTGAGGGGCCGCGGCGGTTTTTGCCTTGCCTTTTTTCGTAACTGGTATGGAAGATTGTAGGAAGCAGGGAGGTTCATATGCATGTGGTGATCACGGGCGGCGCCGGTTTCATAGGCTACCGGCTGGCCGAGGCGGTTCTGGCGCGCAACGACATGGTGGACCAGAACGGGGTCCGGCGGGCCGTCGACCGGGTGACCATCCTCGACCAGGTGGCGCCCGAGCGCCCGCTGGCCGACGCGCGCGTGCGCATCGTGACAGGCGACGTCACGGAGCGGGCGGTGCTCGCCGATGCGCTCGATGGGACCCCCGACACGATCTTCCACCTGGCGTCGGTGGTGAGCGGCGGGGCGGAGGCCGACCTGCAACTGGGACTGCGCGTCAACCTCGACGGCACGCGGACGCTCCTCGACCTTGCGGCGGAGAGCGGACGCCGGCCCAAGCTGCTTTTCGCCTCCTCGCTCGCGGTCTATGGCGGGCCGCAGGCGACGCATGTGAGCGATGCGACCATTCCGACGCCGATGTCGTCCTATGGCGTGCAGAAGCTCTGCTGCGAATACCTCATCGGCGATTATGACCGCCGGCGCCTCATCGACGGGCGGGCGCTGCGCTTCCCGACTATCGCGGTGCGGCCCGGCAAGGCGAACCTGGCCAACTCCTCGTTCATATCGGCGGTCATCCGCGAGCCGCTGGCCGGGCGCGAGACCGTCTGCCCGGTGCCGGACGACGTGCCCATCGCGCTGATGTCGCCGGGCAGGCTCATCGAGACGATCCTGCAGGTCCATGACCTGCCGACCGAGACCTTCGGCTGGCCTCGGGCGCTGGTGCTGCCGGCGGTGCAGGTGACGGTGCGTGAAATGCTCGATGCGCTCGAGGAGATCGCCGGGCCCGAGGCGCGGCGACGTGTGACGTTCCGGGACGATCCGAAAGTCCTGCCGATGGTGCGCAGCTGGCCGGCGGAGGTGTCGAGCGCCCGTGCGGCCGGGCTGGGGATTACTCCCGACAGGGACGCCCGGACGTTCGTCGAGCAGTACGCGCGCGAGCAAGGGTTCGTATCGTGAAATTTTTCCCGATGGCCCCCTTCACATTTGCGCGAGGGTTCACCACATAGCCGCCAGCGGCTTTTGCCGCCTGTTTTTTGTGGGGAGATTTGCCGGATGCCTTTCGGTCTAGACTATTCGATGGTGTCCGCGTTCATCCAAGTCATCCTCATCGATCTCGTACTCGCCGGCGACAATGCCGTCGTGATCGGCCTGGCGGCAGCCGGGCTCGACAAGGAGATCCGCCAGAAGGCGATCCTCATAGGCATCATCGCGGCGACGGTGCTGCGTATCGGGTTCGCCCTCATCACCACCCAGTTGCTCTCTCTCGGCGGCGGCCTGCTGGTCGCCGGTGGCCTGCTGCTGCTCTGGGTGTGCTGGAAGATGTACCGTGAACTCACGGTCAGCCACGAGGAAGAGCACGAGGCCCAGGAGGCCCTGGCGAACGAAGACCAGAATGCCGACGGCAAGATTGCCGGCAAGGCGCCGCGCAAGACCCTGCGCCAGGCGGTCTGGCAGATCATCATCGCCGACGTCTCGATGTCGCTCGACAACGTGCTGGCCGTCGCCGGCGCGGCTCAGCACCATCTGGAGGCCCTGATCTTCGGTCTGGCGCTCTCGGTCATCCTGATGGGTGTCGCCGCTTCGCTGATCGCCGGGCTCCTCCACAAGTACCGCTGGATCTCGTGGATCGGCCTCGTCATCATCCTCTATGTGGCAGTACGTATGGTCTATCACGGCATCGACCAGCTGCTCGGCCACACCCTGCCGGTGATCCCGTTCTTCTAGCCAACGGTTTCGTAACCAAGGCGATAGAAAGGGCGGGTTTTACCGGCTCGCTATAGGATTTGCTCATCGCCCGCGGGTAGCGTGCCGACCAGATGCAACTGGCCGGAGGGCAACCGTGACACTGGCAGCCGAACATGCGACCCAATCCGACGCGCGGCGCCAGGCGGCGCCGCGCCGGGCCGACCTGTCGGTCGAGCGCGTGAGCGGAGAAGCCTGGGACCGGATCGCCACCCATTTCGACGGCGTGTGCCAGGAGCAGCTCTACGTCTTTGCCAGGACCCGCTGGCCCTCGGTCGAGCACGAGGCGCTGCTGTTCCGCCTGCATGGCGAGGTGGTGGGCGGCGTGCTGGTCATGATCCAGCCCCTGCCGCTGCGACTGGGCGCCATCGCCGTTTCCAAGTGGGGCCCGCTCCTCAGGGACGAAGTGCGCGGGGACGCGGATGCCATCTACCAGGGCATGATCGAGGCGCTGGTCGGCGAATATGCCGACAAGCGCAAGCTGATGCTCTCGGTACTGCCGCGCGCGTCGCTGACGCCGGTCAACTCGGAATCCGAGTTTCTCTGGCAGCGCGGCTTCCGCAAGGGTTCGGCGCTGCTGTTTCCCAACCGGTACATCGTCAACCTGCGCCTCACGGATGCCGAGCAGCGCAAGAGCTTCCACCAGAAGTGGCGCTATCACCTCAACAAGTCCGAGAAGCAGGAACTCGTCTTCGAGCATGCGCCCGCCTCGCGGCTGCCCGAGTTCGATGCGCTCTACCTGGCGATGACCGATCGCAAGAAATTCCCCGACCATTCGGCCTACGAAACCGTCGCCGGGCTCATGGCGATCGAGGACGAGGCGCTGCGGCCCGAACTGTTCTTCGTCCGGCAGGGGGAGGAGACGGTCGGCGGGGCCATCATCTTCAAGGCCGGCGACCGTGCCGTCTACCTTTACGGAGCCACCAACGACAGGGCGCTGCCGCTGCGCGCCGGGTACTTCATGCACTGGCACATCATCCGCTGGCTGCGCGATAACACGCGCGCCCGCTGGTATGATTTAGGAGGGACCGACGGATTTCAGGGTCTCCATCAGTTTAAGAAGGGGATGGTCGGCGACGCGGGGGTGATTACCCCAGTGCCGCAGGTCGCCAACTTCGCTTCGGCACCCGTTCCACTGATGCTGGGACTGGGTGCGTTTGCCGCACGTGACGCAGTGCAGCATCTCCGCCGACTGGCGGACCGGGTACGGTCGGATCGCGCAAAGCCTGATCAGGCGCGCAACGAGGATAGTGCATGAGCCTTTTTCGGCGGCTGGTTTCCCAATCCGCAGTCATCTTCGGAGCGCGCCTTTCTGGCGCCGGCATCACGTTCCTCGCCCAGGCGGGGATCGCGCGCGCCTGGGGTGCGGGAACTCTGGGCGAGTATCTCATCATCGTGGCCTCCACGAACCTGATCGCCATGGTCATGCCGCTGGGCTTCCAGACCATCGGGGCCTATTTCGCGTCGGAATATCGCGCCAAGGGGGACGGGCGCTCGCTGCGCGCGTTCCTGCTGCGCGCCTATGGGCACATCGTGCTGGTGGCGCTGGCCGTCGGCATACTGGCCTGGCCCTTCGTCGGCTTCATCGGCGAGCCGGGCGAAGTGCTCAAGAGCCATTGGGTGCCCACGGTGGTGCTGGCGCTCAGCGCCTCGACTGTCTACGTGAGCTGCGCGGTGCTGGTCGGCCTCAAGCGGCCGCTCGCCGGATATTTCTCGGAATCGCTCTTCCGGCCGATCGCGGCGATCTCGGCATTTCTCATCTGCCTGGCGCTGGTGGAGCCGAGCCAGGGTTTCTCCCAGATGATGGCGGTGTTCGCCGGGCTCTGCTTCGTCATTGCGTTGGTGCAGTTCGGCTTCGTGGTGGCCACGGCGCGCAAGCTGCCGACCGATGTCGAGCCCGCGCCCGCGCAGGTGCGGCGCTGGTGGCGTTTCGCGGCGCCATGGGTGCTGATCGGCATCGCCACGGACTTCTTCTTCGATATCGACCTGCTGCTGCTCTCCGGGCATCTGAGCCGCGAGGACCTGGCCATATTCGGCGTCTGCACGCGCCTTTTCAGCCTCGTCTCGTTCGGCGTGGCGGCCGTTTATGCGGTCACGGTGCCCGACATGTTCGAGGCCGAGGCCAAGAGCGACAGGGAGGGCTTCAACCGCAAGGTCGGCGACGCCAACCTGGTGGCGACGGGCCTTTCGTTCGTGCTGTTCGTGATCATGGCCGTGGGCGGGCCGTTCGCGCTGATGCTCTTCGGGCCCAATTTCACCGCGGGCGCAATTCCGCTGGCGCTGCTGTGCCTGGCCTCGGTGGTGCGTTCGGTGTTCGGTCCGGCCTCGCTCGTGCTTTCCATCCACGACCGGCCTTATGCCAGCCTGCCGTCAATCGGGCTGGGGATGGTAACGTTGTTCACGGCCAACCTGCTGCTGGTGCCGGTATGGGGGCTGATCGGGGCTTCCGTGGCCGCGCTCATCGCCATCACGGTGTGGTCGCTGGCGCTCTGGCGCACGGCCTACGCGGCGGCCCGCATCGACGTGTCGATCTTCCCGCGCCTCAGGGCGCTGCAAGCCGCTTCAACCAGCGCCTAGCGGCGGCGAGCCGCCCAAGGCGAATGCCGCTGTCATAGCCCTCCACCTGCTTGGTGTAGGGCTTTTCCATGAGTACGAAATCGAGCCCGAAGAGGTGCTTTTCGAGCAGGCAGACCTGCCGGTAGCCGTAGCGCCGCAGGAGGGCGAGCGAAGTCTCGTTTTCCGGGCGCACATAGGTGAAGACCTTGTGGAAGCGCCCGTTGTCGAAGGTCTCTTCGAACGCGCGCATGCCGTACATGCTCACCCGCGTGTCGCGAAACCGCGGGGCCACCCAGGACCAATAGCGGAAGAGCGAACCGAACTCGGGCCCGGAAATGATGGCGCCGGCCACCTCCTGGCGGTGGGTAACAGTCAGCACGTGCCAGGGGTCGGCCTCCATCAGCGCCTCGAGGTAGCCCGCCGAGAGGCGGCGCTTTTCGAAGGCCTTGAAGCGATCGTTGTAGAAGGGCGACTCATCGATGACGGCGTGGAGCTGGGACACGATGAGCTTGATCTCGCCATGACGCGCCGGCCGGTGAGCGAGCAGGGCCACGCTCGACCGGGCGGCCGTCGCCTTTGGCGCGGCCACGGCGGCGTCGGTCATCGCGTCGGTCATGGCGCAGCGTCCCCCATTTGGCCAGATCACGGCGCATTCTAGGGTTTGGGGCGCGGTTGCCGAAGTACCGATTGCCAGCTCGGTTAACCGCGAGGACGTGGAGCCATAACGGTTAGTACCGATCGGCAAATCGTCCAATTGGCAAGTGGTATGCTTGCGGCCTCGCGCCAGTGATGGTTAGTAACGGCCCAAACCAACAAGATTGTCTGGGAGGAAAGGCATGAGCGAGCAACTCGTGTTTGAACCGAGCGCCGAGGCGAAGGCCCGCACCTGGGTCACCGCTGAGCAGTACGAGGCGATGTACGCGCAGTCGGTCAGCGATCCGGAGGGATTCTGGGCCGAGCAGGCCAAGCGCATCGACTGGATCAAGGCGCCCACCAAGATCAAGAATACCTCGTTCGAGTTTCCGAACGTCTCGATCAAGTGGTTCGAAGACGGCGTGCTCAACATCTCGGCCAACTGCATCGACCGGCACCTGCCGCAGCGCGCCGACCAGGTGGCGCTGATCTGGGAAGGCGATACGCCCGGCACCCAGGACCACATTACCTACCAGCGCCTCTATGACGAGGTGAACCGCTTCGCCAACGTGCTCAAGGCACAGGGCGTCAAGAAGGGCGACCGCGTCACCATCTACCTGCCGATGATCCCGGCCGCCGCCTACGCGATGCTGGCCTGCGCCCGCATCGGGGCGGTGCACTCGGTGATCTTTGCCGGCTTCTCCCCGGATTCGATCGCCGGCCGCATCAACGACTGCGAGAGTGCGGTCGTGATCACCGCCGACGAGGGCCGCCGCGGCGGCAAGGCCATCGCGCTCAAGAAGAACGTCGACGACGCCCTCGCCAAGACCCCGGGCGTGACGCGCGTTGTGGTGGTCAAGAACACCGGCAATGCCGTGGCCATGCAGGACGGGCGCGATGTCTGGTACGAGGCCGAGGCGGCCAAGGTACCGGCCGAATGCCCGCCCGAGCCGATGAACGCGGAAGATCCGCTGTTCATCCTTTATACCTCGGGCTCCACCGGCAAGCCGAAGGGCGTGCTGCATACGACCGGCGGCTATATCGTCTGGACCTCGCTGACCCACCAGCTCGCCTTCGACTACCGGGAAGGCGATATCTACTGGTGCACGGCCGACGTGGGCTGGGTCACCGGGCACAGCTACATCGTCTACGGGCCGCTGGCCAACGGTGCGACCTCGCTCATGTTCGAGGGCGTGCCGAGCTATCCGGATGCGTCGCGCTTCTGGCAGGTGGTCGAAAAGCACAAGGTCAACATCTTCTACACCGCCCCCACCGCCATCCGCGCGCTCATGGGCGCGGGGCCGCAATGGGCGGACAAGCACGAGATGCCCTCGCTGCGCCTGCTCGGTTCGGTGGGCGAGCCCATCAATCCGGAAGCCTGGATGTGGTACTACAAGCACGTGGGCAAGGAGCGCTGCGGGGTGATCGACACCTGGTGGCAGACCGAGACCGGCGGCTTCATGATCACGCCGCTCCCGGGCGCCATTCCGACCAAGCCGGGTTCGGCCACCAAACCGTTCTTCGGCGTGCAGCCGGTGGTGCTGTCTCCCGAGGGCCGGCTCCAGGAGCAGACCAAGGCCGAGGGCGTCCTCTGCATCAAGGATAGCTGGCCGGGCCAGATGCGCACGGTCTATGGCGACCATGAGCGCTTCATGTCGACCTATTTCCAGCAGTACCAGGGCTACTATTTCTCGGGCGACGGCTGCCGACGCGACGAAGACGGCTATTACTGGATCACCGGACGCGTGGACGACGTGCTCAACGTCTCGGGCCACCGCATCGGCACCGCCGAGGTCGAGAGCGCGCTGGTCGCTCACCCCAAGGTGGCCGAGGCCGCCGTGGTCGGCTATCCGCACGATATCAAGGGGCAGGGCATCTACTGCTACGTCACGCTGATGACGGGCGTGGAAGGCGACGAAGCCCTCAAGACCGAGCTGCGCAACTGGGTGCGCAAGGAAATCGGTCCGATCGCTTCGCCCGACCTCATCCAGTTCGCCCCGGGCCTGCCCAAGACGCGGTCGGGCAAGATCATGCGCCGCATCCTGCGCAAGGTGGCCGAGAACGATTTCGGCTCGCTGGGCGATACTTCGACGCTGGCCGATCCGGCCGTGGTCGAAGACCTGATCGAGCATCGCCAGAACCGCGGCTGAGCGGTCCTGCTCTTCCGAGACATGACGCCCCGGCCGAAAGCCGGGGCGTTTTTTCTTGGCGGGCTGTGGAAAACTTCCGGACCGTTCGCTCGAAGCGAACGATGTGTAGGTGGCCGGTTTTGCTGAAAAATCCGGGAACCCTACGGAAATGACAAAACTTTCATTGGCTTGCGGGGGCGAAGGCAGTTTAGCGATTGCAGGTTCCATTAACCGGAGAGCCTGCCTCATGATTTCCGATCGTCTCAACGCTTATGCGCCGCAGGCCCTTGCCGTGCTGCGCATCATGACTGCCCTGCTGTTCATCGCCCATGGCACCCAGAAGCTTTTCGGGTTCCCCGAAGCGCAGATGAGCCCCCCACTGTTCTCGCTGTTCGGCCTGGCCGCCGTGATCGAAGTGGTCACCGGCATCCTCATCGCGGTGGGTTTCCAGACCCGCATCGCCGCGTTCCTGGCCTCGGGCCAGATGGCCGTGGCCTATTTCATGGTCCACTCGCCCAACAGCTTCTTTCCGAGCAACAATGGCGGGGATGCCGCCGTGCTGTTCTGCTTCGTGTTCCTCTACCTGATCTTTGCCGGTCCGGGAGCCTGGGCGCTCGACGCGCGCGACGGCATGCGTCCCGCGACGGCCTGATGCAAAACCGGAGGTTGCGGCGTTTTGGGGCGCCGCAACCTCCGTGCATGCTCACTTGGGGGCTCTGCATGCCTCGGTGAGCATTGGTGCCGCCTGTAGACGCGACGCCGCTCAAATGGGAGGTCAACGGATGCAGTGTCCCGTAGACGCCCGCCCCAGGCATCTGACGTTCGGCGTAGACGGCAAAAGTGATGGCCCGCGCCAGCCCGCCAGCAATATTTCCGTTGCACAATCCCCAGACAAGCCCAACACTGGTCGATCATGGGGGCTCGGTTTTGGACCAGGACGGCCTGCTCAGACTTGTCGGTGCCATTTACGCCGCTGGCGCGGACCCGCAATTATGGCCCGATACTCTCAAAGCCATCACCGATGCCATAGACGGAAATGAAGCCGTTCTCGGCGGGGCCAACCCGCAAGTCCTGCCATGGGTGGTAGCGCCCCGAACCGACCCTGAATACCTGGCGTCCTACGGCTCTTACTATCATGTGCGCAATCCTTTCGCCAAAGCGGTCAACAGAACGCCGCCCGGTGGGGTGCTCATGGACTACGAGGCGGTCGGGGAAGATTTCTACGACAGCGAGTTCTTCAACGACTGGTGCTTGCCCCAGGGGTTCCGCTCGGCCATGTCGACCACGCTGATGCTCGAAGGCGTGTTCGCGGTGAACCTGGTGGTGAACAGCTCCGACCCCTTCGAAGACGACGCGGTGCGCACGTTCCGCACGCTCGTGCCGCATATGGCCAATGCCTTCCACCTCAACCAGCGGCTCGCCATCAGCCATATCGAGCGCTCGGGGTTGGCGGTGGTGCTCGGGGCCATCGGGCATGCTGCGTTTCTGGTCGGCGAGGAAGGCAAGGTGTTCTTCGCCAATCCGCTCGGCGAGGCGCTGCTGGCGCGCAACGATTGCCTGACGCTGCGCGAAGGCGCGCTCGAAACGACTGGGCTCGACAGCACGCGACGTCTCCATCGGCTGATCCACGGCTGCGCGCGGCGCGAAATCGGGGATGCCGGCGGCAACGTGTCGGTGGGGCGCGCGGGTGGCCGCTCGCCGGTCAAGGTCGAGGTCGTGCCGTTCAGCGCGCAGGTGTTCTGGCCGATGTCACGGCCGCCCGCGGCGCTGCTCATCGTCAAGGACCCCGAGCGCAAGCTGGCGCGGCGGCTGCGGGTGATCGAGGAGCGCTTCGGGCTGACGCCCGCCGAGGCCGCCTATGCCGTCGAAGTGATCAAGGGCGACGGGCGCGAGGCTGCCGCCGCGCGGCGCGGCATCACGCTGGGTACGGGGCGCACGCACCTGACCCATATCTTCGAAAAGACTGGCGCCCGCCGGCAGGCCGAACTGGTGCGCCTCCTGATCGAGAGCTGGCAGGAAGCGGGGGAGTGAGCGTTAACGATTCTGCCGCAATGCTGGGGCACGGTGGCGCGAATCACCCCGGAGACGCTCATTGCCCGCTAAATTCCTTCGCCCCTTGATCGCCGGGCTCGCCCTCGCCCTCATGGTTCCCGCGATCAGTGTCGCCGCCTCGCTCGAGCAGATGGCCGGGCAGATGATCATCGTCGGGTTCAAGGGCGACAGCGTCAAGGACAAGTCCGTCATTGCGGTCCGCAAGGCCGTTGCCGATGGGCGCCTGGGCGGATTGATGTACCTCAAGTACAACGTGGCGAGCCTTTCAGCCGTCAAGGCGATGAACGAAGCCTTCAAGGAAGCTTCGCCCGACCTGCCGCCGTTTCTCACCCTCGACCAGGAAGGCGGGGCGGTCGAGAGGCTGACCAAGGACGTTGGCTTTTCGGAAATCCCCAACGCCAAGACCGTGGCGGCGCGCAACGATCCCGCCGGGGCGCAGGCGCTCTATGAGGCCATGGCGAGGGATGTGGCGGGGCTGGGCTTCACGGTCAATTTCGGGCCGGTCGTCGACCTCGACATCAATCCCAAGAACCAGGTGATCACCAAGTTCGGCCGCGCCTACGGCAAGGATCCCAAGACCGTCGAGGCCTACGCGCTGGCCTTCATCAATGCCCACCATGCCGAGGGGGTGCTGACTTCGCTTAAGCATTTTCCCGGGCATGGGTCGAGCACGGCCGATAGCCATGAAGGCTTCGTGGATATTTCCAGGACCTGGTCGCCCACCGAACTCGAGCCCTATCGGGATCTTCTCGCCCAAGGGTACGACGACTTCGTAATGGTGGGGCACCTCTACCACAAGGATTATGACGGCGGCGGCAAGCGCCTGCCGGCGTCGCTTTCGCCGGACTGGATCACCGGGGTGCTGCGCGGCCAGCTCGGCTACAACGGCGTGGTGATCAGCGACGACCTCGAGATGGGGGCCATCCGCAAGCGCTTCACGCTCAAGGAAACGGTGGTGCAGGCGGTCAATGCCGGCATGGACGTGCTGCTGTTCTCCAATACGGCTGCCTACGATCCGGCGCTTGGCGATGAAATCCTCGCCATCCTGGTCAGCGAGGCCAAAAAGGACCCCAAGTTCGCTGCCCGCATCCAGCAGAGCTACGAGCGGATCGTGGCACTCAAGCACAGGATCGGAGGCTGACAGCGGACGAGGCTTGCAGGTCGCGAGCCGTTCCGATATTAAGTCAGTATTGCTGACATAATTTTGGTTCCATCGATGTCGCCCGCGCTCCTGGCCGCTTTCCTTGCGGCAGCCATCCCCTCCTTCTTCACGCCGGGGCCGAACAACCTGATGCTCATGGCCTCGACCGCCCGGTTCGGGCTGGCGCGCACGATTCCCATGGCGGCGGGCATTTGCCTGGGCTTTCCGCTGATGGTGCTGGTGATCGGGTTGGGCCTGTCGGAGGTCTTCGTCCAGTATCCCTGGCTAAAGAGCGTGCTCAAATACGTGGCGGCCGCCAATTTCCTGTGGATGGCCTGGCAGCTCCTGGGCCTCAAGATCGGGGAATCGCAAGGGGCCGAGAGGCCACTGGGGTTCTTCCAGGCGATGCTGTTCCAATGGGTCAATCCCAAGGCGTGGGCCATGGCGGTTTCGCTGGTGGCGCTGGTGGTCGATCCGGGCGAAAGCCGTGTGTTGACGCTGGTTTTCGTCACGCTGGGTTGCCTGGCGCTCAGCCCGTTCTCCTCGTTCCTCTGGATGGTTTTCGGCCGGCAGCTCGATCGCGTGCTCAAGCGGGCGGGCCTGGAGCGCTTCCTGGGCGCAATTCTGGCCGCGCTGATGATCGTGGCCGTGGTACTGTTCCTTCTGTGATCCCGACGCTATAGACTGTCACATTGCCGTCGCCGTGCCGCGGCAAGTTTTGGGCCGGAATAAGGGGCAGATTCGTATATGGCTGAGACCCGAGAGGTGAGGCGCGTCCGAGCGCTGTTCATATCCGACGTGCACCTCGGCATGCGCCCGACCCGCGTGGGTCAGCTCATCGAGTTTTTGCGCTACCACGACGCGGAGACCATTTACCTGGTCGGCGACATCCTGGACGGTTGGCGCCTGGCCAAGTCGTGGCACTGGCCCAACGAATACAACGTGCTCACCCAGATCCTGCTCGACAAGGCCGCTGCGGGCGCCAAGGTGATCTACCTGCCGGGCAATCACGACGAGTTCCTGCGCGAGTATCTGGGCACCTATTTCGGCGAGGTCGAGTTCGTCGACCGCACCGTGCACACGACCGCGCAGGGCAAGACCTATCTCGTCATCCATGGCGACCAGTTCGACGTGGTGGTGCGGCACGCCAAGTGGCTCGCCTATGTGGGCGACTGGGCCTACCGCTTCGCCCTGCGCGTCAACATCGTCATCAACTGGGTGCGCCGGCGCCTGGGGCTGACCTATTGGTCGCTCTCGGCCTGGGCCAAGCACAAGGTCAAGAATGCCGTCTCGGTGATTGGGCGCTTCGAGGAGGCGCTGTCGCTGGAAGCGCGCCAGTCGGGAGTGGACGGGGTCATCTGCGGGCACATTCATTATGCCGACATGCATGACAGGTTAGGTATCCACTACATCAACACCGGCGACTGGGTCGAGAGTTGCACGGCGATCGTGGAAAACGCGGATGGCGCGTTCGAGCTGATCAAGTGGACGGGCATCCAGCAGGAAGGCCGGCGTTTCCGGAGGCGCAAAGAAGCGACATGACCAGCCTGCTCATCGTCACAGACGCATGGTACCCGCAAACAAATGGTGTGGTGCATAGTCTGGAGGCGGTGGGCAACACGCTCAAGTCCGAGGGCTACACGGTGCAATACCTGACGCCCGAGCGCTTCTGGACGGTGCCGATGCCGACCTATCCCGAGATTCGCCTGTCGCTGGCGCCGATCGGGGCCGTGGCCGAGATCATCGGGCGGATGATGCCCGAACATATCCACATCGCTACCGAAGGGCCGCTGGGGCTGCAGGCCAAGTTCTTCTGCGTCGAGCGCGGACTGGCCTATACGACGAGCTACCACACGCGCTTCCCCCAATATGTTTCGGCCCGCGTGCCGGTGCCGACCGAATGGAGCTACGCCTATCTGCGCTGGTTCCACTCCGGCGCCGCCGCCACGCTGGTGCCTACGCCCAGCATCGTCGCCGAACTTGCCGAGCATCAGTTCGAGAACCTGCGCGTCTGGTCGCGGGGCGTGGATACGTCGCGATTCCACCCAGGCGCGAAGACGGAGTTCGCCGGCCTGCCGGGGCCGCACCTGCTCTATGTCGGACGGGTGGCGGTGGAAAAGAACGTCGAGGCGTTCCTGCGCCTGCGCATGCCGGGTACCAAGATCGTGGTCGGCCATGGGCCACAACTGCCCGAACTGCGCCAGGCATTCCCGGAGGCGGTCTTCCTGGGCAAGAAGCATGGCGAGGAACTGGCGGCGCTCTATCGCAGCGCCGATGTCTTCGTCTTTCCCAGCAGGACCGATACGTTCGGGAACGTTGTCATCGAGGCGCTGGCGTCGGGCGTGCCGGTGGCGGCCTATCCCGTAGCAGGACCCGTCGACATCCTTGCAGACACGGCAGCGGGGGCGCTCGATGAGGACCTGGAGGCGGCGGTGACCCGCGCCCTCACGCTCTCGCGCGAGGCGGCACGTCAGCACGCGGCGCGCTTCACCTGGGCGGCGGCGGCGGAGCAGTTCCGCTCGGCGCTGGTGCCGGCTTCGAGCTGGCGCGACGAGGCGGCCTGAGGCGCCTGCGCTCAGGCCTGTCCGGGCGAGGTGTAAAGGGGCTCAAGCGTCTTCTTGAGCGCGTCGATGCTGGCCTTGTCCCAGCCCGGCGGATCGAGAATCGAGACCCAGCAATCGATGTAGTCGCGTGGCGCGTAGACGTGGCCATGGCCCATGGGCGAGGTCTGCGACAGGGCCATGTCGAGCGCCAGTTGCAGGAAGGTCACCACCGGGTACCAGGCGAGGTCTGGCGAGACGTCCGGCCCGCGCTCTCCCTCCAGCCAGGCCGGGCGCCGGTAGAAGGCGTCGTAGGAGAAGAACACCACCGGATCGCTGGCATATTGCAGGAAGACGATCCGCATCGGGCCCCATTTGGCGCCGGGGATATCGACGGCGTTGGTCTGGTTGTTGAAGCGGATGCTGGCGCCGTTGCGGAAGCGCGGCAGCCATTCGGGCGAGCCGGGTTCGCGATTGGCCGTGGCCCAGCTCCAGGTGGGGCTGGAGAAGGGTGGGCCGGCCCAGAGCGCACCCTGGTAGGGGTCGCCGAGCACGTCGTAGAGCTCGGTCGAGCCTTGCGAGGCTAGCGTGCCCAGGCTCAGGCCGTGGAGATAGAGCTTTGGGCGGTGGTCGCGCGGCAGGGTGGTCCAGTAGTCGTAGACCGCCTTGAACAGCGCCTGCGCGGCGTCGGTGCCGTAGGTCGGCTCGATCACGAAGGAGAGGGGGCTGGTGAGGTAGGAGTATTGCAGGGCCACGCTCGCCACGTCGCCGGCCTGGAGATATTCGAGCGTGTCGACGGCGGGCGGGTCGACCCAGCCGGTGCCGACCGGCATGATGACCACCAGCACCGAGCGCTCGAAGCCGCCGACGCGCTTCAATTCATCGAGCGCCATCTGCGCGCGTTGCTCGAGCGTGGGGGCCGAGCGCAGGCCGACATAGACGCGCAGCGGCTGCATGGCCGGCCGGCCGATGACCTCCTGGATTTTTTCCTTGCTGGGGCCGGTCTCCACATAGACGCGCCCGTCGCGCCCGATCGTATCCCAGGCGACGAGGGACGCCGAACTGCCCGAGGCCAGCGGATCGGTCGGGGCGGGGGTGGGGTTCATCTGGAATTGCAGGGCATCCAACCGCTCGAAGAACGTGTCGGCGGCGCGCAGGGCGTTGCGGAGCAGGAGGCCGTTGAAGAGATAGGCGGTGAGCACGCCCACGATGACGATGCTGATGACGAAAGCCACGCGCTGCGGCACGTAGCGGCGCAGCCAGCGCGACACCAGCGAGACGCCATAGGCGATGATCGAGCCGATGGCGATCAGCAGGACAGCGGGGACGATGGCCACCAGGGCCACGTTGATGGGGTGGGCGCTCTCGACCGGAGGCATGTCCATGACCTTGCGGACCGAGTTCTGCCAGCCGGTATTGAGATAAAGCGAGATCAGCGCCACCACGATGCACAGCACCGCGGCCGAGAGCTTGATGATGAGCGAGACGCGGCCCGGCGGCAGCTTGAGCTCCATGTATTCCCAAAGCCATCCGCCCAGCGCGCCGATGCCGTAGCCGATGGCGAAGGACGCGCCCGAGAGGATGCCCTGCAGCACGAAATCGCGCGGCAGCAGCGACGGGGTGAGGGAAAGGGCGAAGAGCAGGGTGCCGATCAGCAGGCCCGGCGTGGACAGCGTGGCGCGAAAGCGTTTGATGAGGCTGGCCACCGGGTTACTCCATCTCTCAAGGACGGGAATTCCAAGGGGATGGAAGCCTTTAGCGGCCTGCTCGTCAAGCGGGCACTTGCGAGCAGGCCGGCGGGCGGTCAGACACGGGCGCCCAGCATCTCGAGATAGTGGACGTTGTACATCAGGCCCACGATGTTGCCGAAGGGATCGAGCACCGCGGCGCCGACGAAGCCTTCGCCGAATTCGCGCACCGGCTCGTGGATGGTGGCGCCCATCGCGACCATGCGGGCGAGCGTGCCTTCGAGGTCGTCGACGTGCCAGTAGGCCACAACGCCGCCCGGGCCCTGCGGCGCCGCAGCCGCGCCGAGCGTGCCGAGGTAGCGGGCGTCGAGAATGCCCAGTTCGTGCTGGTGGTCCCCGATGCGGAATTCGCAATAACCGGGCCGGTCGAAATAGGGTTCGAGCCCGAGCAGTTCGGCATACCAGGCTTTGGCGCCTTCGTGGTCGAGAGCCTGGTAGCGGATGGTGGAAAGGCCGCGCAGCGGGTTGGTCATGTCTGTCTCCTCGATCTGGTGGGGAGAGGCTAGGGCAGCGGGCCGCCAGATTTTGTCAGCAGCGCCAGGCGAGGGCAGCTACCATTCTTCTTGCATGGTGCTCGGCTTTGCGCGTACCTCACGATCCGGGCGGATTCCCCCGCCCGGAGCACACCTCATGTCGGCGTTTCTCCGCCTGCCGGGCCTCACCCCCGAGCTGCGCGCTTCGTTCTTTCACTTCTTCTCCTATGCGGGTGGAGCAGTAGCCTCGGTCTATTTCGGCATCTGGCTGCACGAAAAAGGCATGACCAACGACCAGATTGGCATCATCAACGCGATGCCGGTGCTGGTGATGCTCATCATCAACCAGTTCATCGGCCGGATCGCGGACCGCGCCAGCGACTGGCGGCAGGCGCTGGTGATCATGGCGCTGCTGGCGGGTACCATCCCCATCGGCATGCTGTTCGTGGACAGCTTCTGGGGCATCCTGCTGATCTGGACGATGCTGACCATTCCCGCCGGGCTCATCCCATCGGTGCTCGATGCGGCCACGCTGCGCATGACGCAGCGCAACGGCACCGATTTCGGCTTCGTGCGTGCCTGGGGCACGGTGGGCTATACCTTCTGGGCGGCGCTCGCCGGCCTGCTCATCGCGCGCTTCGGCAGCGCCGCGTTCATGCCCATCTTCGTCATCGTCTGCCTGGCGCGGGCCGGTGTGGCGCTGCAACTGCCGCGGTTCCGCGGCGAGAAGCGCGAGCCGGTGGTGTCGCAGGTCAAGCCGCGCGCCAGCCGGCTGCGCGAGGTGCTCAAGCCGTGGTTCGTGCTGCCGATCGTGGCCTTCGCTTGCCTCCAGGCCACGCACTCGATCCTGGGTTCGTTCGCGGCGCTGATCTGGAAGGACAACGGCATCTCGGAAGCGTTCATCGGCCCGCTCATCGCCACCGCTCCGGCGGCGGAAGCGGCCATGATGTTCGTCTGGCGGCGTTTCGGCGGCCGGGTTTCGGCTCGCCACATGATCCTCATCGCCACGATCGCGTGCATCGTGCGCTGGTCGCTGATGGCGCTCAATCCGCCGGTCTGGGCGCTGTTCTTCCTGCAGAGCATGCACGCCTTCACCTATGCCCTGGGCTATTTCGGGCTGGTGCACTTCATCGCCAACTGGACGAGCGAGGATATCGCTGCCCAGGCGCAGGGCTTCGCGTTCGTCGTGCAGCAGGCGCTGGTGGTGGTGACGCTGCTCGGCTTCGGCTGGGCGGTATCGAGCATGGGGGCGCATGCGTTCTTCTTCGCCGCCGGGTTCGGGGTGGTGGCGCTCTGCTGCGTGGTGACCTCGCTCATGCTCAAGCCGACGAAAAGCGAAATGGCCGCCGCGCACTGATTGAGTTTTGCGCGGGAAACCGGCATAGCTCGAATCCGGGCGGATCCTCCCGCCCGGAGCACCTTCCAATGTCTTCGACACCAGAGGCCGGGCGCCTGACACCCGAGCTGCGCACGACCGGCTTTTACTTCACCCTGTTCATGGCCAACGGCGCAGCGGTGATGGCCCTGCCGCTGTGGCTGGATTCGATGGGCATTTCGGCCGGCGAGATCGGCGTGATCAATGCCGTGCCGATGCTGATGATGCTGCTGGTGAACCTGGTGATCGGCAAGGTGGCCGACCGGGCCAAGGACTGGCGCTCGGTCATCATCATCGGTTCGCTCCTGGCGGGCGTCATCCCGATCGGCCTTTTCTTCGTCAACGAGTTCTGGGGCATCCTGCTGGTCTGGACGCTGGCGGCGCTGCCCAACTCGGCCGTCAATCCGGTGGTCGATGCCGCCACCATGCGCATGACCCGCCGTCGCGGCACCGATTACGGCACGATCCGCGCCTGGGGCACGGTGGGCTACATGGTGCTCAACGCGGCGACCGGCTTCCTCATCGCCAGCTATGGCACGGCGGCCTTCGTGCCGCTCTTCGTAGGCCTGTGCCTCCTGCGCGCCGGCACGGCGCTGGGCCTGCCGCGCTTCCGCTCGCCGGCGCCCCAGCCCACCGTGGCAGACGCCGTGCCGGTGGCCGGAAGGGCGCGCGAGCTGCTCAAGCCGTGGTTCGTGCTGCCGATCTTCGGGTTCGCCATGGTCTTCGGCACCCACTTCATCCTCAACGCCTTTGCGGCCCTGCTCTGGAAGGAGCAGGGGATTTCAGAATCCGTCATCGGGCCGCTGATCGCCATCGGGGCGTTCGCGGAAGCGGCGATGATGTTTGCCTGGCGGCATTTCTCGACGCGCTTCTCGGCGCGACACCTCATCATCCTCTCGGCGGTGGTGGCGGCGGCGCGCTGGGTGGCGATGGCCTTTTCGCCGCCGGTCTGGGTGCTGGTGCCCCTGCAACTGACGCACAGCGTCACCTTTTCGCTGGGGTTCCTCGCCTCGATCCACTTCATCACCAACTGGACGAGCGAGGACATCGCGGCCGAGGCGCAGAGCTATTTCGTTGTGCTCCAGCAGTCGATGTCGGTGATTTCGCTTATCGGCTTCGGCTGGCTGGTCGGCCTGATGGGGCCGCATGCCTATCTCGTGGCCGCGCTCTTTGCGCTGGCCGGTGGCGGGTGCGTATGGGTTTCGCTGCGCATGAAGGCGCCCAAGCCGCGCTAGCGGATGAGTCTCGCATCGCCGAGCGCGGCCTCGAAGGCCGCGCGCATGCGTTGGCGGTCCTCTGGCTGCGATGGGGTTTCGTTGCCGTTGAAATAGAGCCCGTGCTCGGCCATCAGGTCGAGCAGGAACACCGCCACGTAGAGCCTGAACAGGCCGTCATCGGCGTGGCCGGCGGCGCGCAGCCAATGGTCGACATAGGCCACCGGCCCGCGATGGGCGATCAGCGCGGCCATGGTGAGCCCGGGCGCCCAACGCGGGTCGCCGAAACAGAGGTCGTCGACATCCACGATGCCCGAGAAGCGGCCGTCTGCCGTGACGATGACGTTGCGCGTGGTGGTGTCGTGGAGGAAGGGGCGTGCGGGTTGGGCCTGCAAGGGTGCCCGCCATGCCTCGACGGCCGCGGCCGCCGCATCGGCGAGGGCGGGATCGAACAGGCCGGCGGTGAGGACGCGCTGGCGCGACCGCGCCACGCTGGCGTCGACCACCTGGTCCCAGCGCGCGTGGGGAGCGGTGGCGGCAGTGGCCGAATATAGCCGTAGCGGCCCTCCGAGCCGAAGGCGAGCGTCGCCGTCTGCGCGCTGGCGACGGCCCTGGCGATATCGGCGAGCTGCTGGTCGGCGAGGCCATGCATCACGTCCCCCAGGTCGGTGCCGGCGAACCGCTCCATGGCCACCCAGGGGAATGCGCCTTCGAGTCCCGAGGCGATGAGGGTGGGCAGGGGAACGCCGAGGCGTGCGAGGCGCTCGTCGAGCTGGATGCCGTGCGCCATCTCGGCGCGTTGGGTGGGCAGACCCATGCGTATCACGATGGGTGGACCGTCCTCGCCCGATGCCTCGAAGACATAGTGGCCCGACCCGGTCGAGAAGCGCCTGACCCGGGCCTCGCTCCAGCCCATGGCGCTGCGCGCGGCTGCGGCCGCTTCGACCGCCGTAGGGCCGCTCACGAGATGGCCCGGTAGGCCTGGGCGATACGGGCGGCCATATGCGCCATCTCGTCCGCCGGGATATCGAGCACGCCGTTCTCGGCCATCAGGGCGTGGTATTGCTGGTGCTCATAGGGAACACCCCGGGGCAGCGGCACGACGTGCCAGTGAAGGTGCCGGTTGCCCTGCTGGCTGCCGAGCGAGAGCACATAGATGCGCTCGGCGTCGAAAACCTGCTTGAGGGCCTGGGAGAGACGGTGGACCCGGTCCTGGAGCGCGAGGTACTGGGCGCGCGTCAGCTCGCCCGCCAGGTCCTCCTGGTGCGCGACCGGCGAGACGAGGGCGTAGCCGGGCAGGGTCGGATATTTGCTGAGGAAGATAACCGCCTCGTCGTCGCGCGCGATGGTGTGGTGGAAGTAATCGGGATGACCGGCCAGGAACTGGCAGATGAAACAGGCGCCTTCGCGCGTGCGCCGCGTATAGGCGTCGAGGTCGAAATCCATGCGCTCGGTCATCGGCTCCCCCACGAACGGATCACGATACTAGGCGGCGCCGGGGCGCAGGCAAGCGGTCCCAAGAAAAAACCCCGCACAAGGCGGGGTTCTTGAAGTGTGACGCTTTGGAGGTTCCTCAGCTCAGTCGGCCCGAGGCATGGGCCAGCATGGTGTAGACCTTGCCCCGATCCGACAGCAGGTATTCGCGGGTTTCGGCAGCGGCGCGCGGGCCGGAGGCGGCACGCTTGAGGAGCTGCTCGAACTCGATCATGTAGGACTGCGCCGTGCGGGCGAAGTCGGCGTCGCGCTGAAGCTTCTTGCGGACGTCGTCATAGGTGCCCTGGCCGGAGAGCGTATAGATCCGGCGCGAGAAGACGTTGGATTCGCCGGCCTGGTAGCGGGCCCAGGCATCGCCGAACGCGGGTTCATCCATCGAGCGGGCGATCTCGTCGGTGAGGCTGGAGAGGCTCGCCTGGCCCGATGCCTGCTGCTTGGCCGTGGCGTTGCGCAGCACGTCGCGCAGCCAGCCGCCATTGTCGTCGCGCGAGGCGGTGGCGACATCGGCTTCGGGCTCGCGGCGCGGAGCGGGCTGCTGCACGGCCGGCTGCGGGGCAGGGGCGGCGCGGGGCGGCTCGGGCTGGCGGTATTCAGGCTGGCGATAGGCCGGGGCTTCCTGGCGCGGCTGCGGGGCAGGGCGCGCGGCAGGACGACGTTCCTCGGCATCGTGGGTGGCCGACTGCGAGCGGACGATGGCGTTGAGCTCGGAGAGGGCTTCGATCTGCTCGGCCACTACGCGGCGCATGGCGGCGGCGCTGGCACGGGTTTCTTCTGGCAGCTCCACCACGCCGCGCTGCAGTTCGGCGCGGGTGGCTTCGAGTTCGGAACCCACTTCCTTGGCGGTGGCGCGCATGGCCGAGGCGGTGTCGTTGAAACGACGGGTCGCCTCTTCGATGGCCTTCTGCATTTCGGCCACCATGCGCTGCTGGGTCTGGCGCAGGGTTTCGTCGGCGCGCTGGCCCTCGGCACCGGCCGTGTTGCGCAGCTCGGCAAGGCGGGCGGCGACTTCGGTCGTGGTGGTGTTGAGCGCGTCCTGCACCGAGCCGGTGGCCGTGGAGAGCGCGTTGTTGACGTTGCCGCTGGTGAGCGAGAGCGCGGCGGACACGCGATTGGCGGTTTCCGACAGGGCGCCCGAGACCGAGCTGGTGGTGGTGTCGAGAACCGATTCCACCGAGGCCGACGATTCCTTGAGGGCGTCTTCCATCGCCTTGCGGGCGACGATCAGGCGGCGTTCGGTATCGTTGACGGTGTCGGCGATCGACTGGGCGAAGCCGCGCATGCGGGTATCGATGTCGTCGGCGCGAGCGGCGAAGCTGGCGGCCAGAGCATCCATGGCGCCACGGCGATCCTCGAGGGTCTGCAGCGAGAACTGGCCGGTGGCCTGCAGGTTCTCGGCCGCCTTGCCCATGCTGTCGGTCTCGGCATGGAGACCGCCCAGGAGCGTGCTGAACTCGCTGAGCATGCCGCGGATGGTCTGCTGGAGCGCCGAGACGTGCTCGGTGACCAGCTTGCCGGCCTGCTCGGTGGAGCCGATCGCGTCGCGAACGGTGTTCGAGTAGGTCTGCGTCTGCTGGGCGACAGCGGTTTCCAGGTTCGCCAGGTTGCTGGTCGAAGCGTCGAGCACGCGCTGGAGCAGGATATTGCTGTCGTTGAGCTTGCCGAGCGCCGCGGTGACATCGGTGAGGATGCGCGAGGTCGAGACCTGCATGACGGCTTCGGCTTCGCGGGCATTCTCGGCGAGGGCGTCACGCAGCACGTTGCCGTGGTTGGCCAGCACGCCCTGGAGCAGGTTCGACTTCTCGTTGACGATCGAGGCGAACATGTTGGTGTGCTGGGAGAGCGACTGGTTGAGCGCGCTCATGCTGGCGCCGATATCGTGCGCGGCGACCGAGGCCTTGTTGGTGACCAGGTCCTCGATGGTCGAGGCAGCGTGCTGGATCTGGACCAGGGCCGAGCGCACCGCCGAGTCCATGCGGTTGGCATGGGCCGAGACTTCGTCCGAAATGCCGGCGGTGGCGACGCTGATACGCGTGGCGATGGTTTCCTCGATGCGATCGGCGCCCGATTCGAGATCGGCCATCGACTGGACGAGGGACGTGTTGATCGCGGCGTTGAGCGCGGCGAGGCGGTCGGCAGTGATGTCGGCACGGGCGGTGATGGCCTCGGGCAGGGTGCCCAGGCGATCGTCCACCAGCTCGGTCAGGGTCTTGCGGGCCGATTCCACGCCGGTCTCGATGATGTCGGCGGCGCGGCGGCTGGATTCGCCCACGGTGGCCGCGGCCTGGTCGATACGGGCGGTCACGCCGCTTTCGGCATGGACGATGCGCGAGATGGCGTCGTCGATGCCCTGGCCGAGGTTGGAATTGACCTCGGCGACCTTGCTGGCGATGAGGTCGGAGACCTCGCTGGCGCGGGTGCCCAGGGTATCGGAAACGTTGCGCAGGCTCTGGTCGATCTTGTCATGCGCGGCCGAACCCTGCTCGTCGATGGCGCGGGCCAGTTCGGCGGTGCGGGTGGCCAGGGCATCGGAGATCGAGGCAGTGTGGCTGCCCAGGACTTCGGAAAGCTGCTGGGTACGCATGCCCAGGGCGTCCGAGAGCTGCTGGGAGCGTTCGCCGATGGTGCCGGCGAGCTGGCGGGTGCGCCCGTCGAGCGCGTTGGTGACTTCGCTGGAGCGTTCCTCGAGCGTGGCGGCCATGTGCTCGGTGCGCTCGGTGATTGCCGCGGCCAGCTCCTCGGTGCGGCCCTGGAGGGCGTCGCTGAGCAGGTTGGTGTGGCTCGACAGGGCGTCGGTGAGGGCGCTGGTGCCGTTGACCAGGGCGCCGGTGATGCGGTCGGTGTGGCCATCCATGGTGGTGGCGACATTGGCCGAGTGCTGCTCCATGGCGTTGGCCAGCTTCTCGGAGCGGTTGTCGAGTGTGGTCGAGAGCTGGATGGTGCGCGCTTCGAGCTCGCTTTCCAGCGCCCCGATGCGGTTGCCCAGGGTGTCGGCGAGCTGGGTGGTGTGGCTGTCCAGCGAGTCCGCGAGGATGGCCGTGCGGGTCTCGAGCGTGGACGAGAGCGCCGAGGTCTGCGTTTCGAGCGCGTCGTTGAGCGCTGCGGTGCGGCTGTCCAGCGCGCCCGAAAGGGCCGAGGTGCGCTCATCGAGCGTGCTCGTGAGGTGCGAAGTGCGGCTCTCGAGGGTGTCGGCGAGGTGGCTGGTGCGCGATTCCAGGCTGTCGGCCAGCTGCGAGGTGCGGGCCTGGAGCGTGTCGGAGAGCTGGGTGGTGCGGTTGTCGAGCGTGTTGGACAGCTCGGTGGTGTGCGTGGCCAGGGCGCCCGAGAGTTCGATCGTGCGGCTCGAGAGCGCGTCCGAAAGCTCGCCCGTGCGGCTCGAAAGCGCTTCGGTGAGTTCCCCGGTGCGGCTCGAAAGGGTCGCCGAGAGTTCACCGGTGCGGCCGGCCAGAGCTTCGGAAAGCTCGGCGGTGCGGGTCGAGAGCTCGTCCGAGAACTTGCCGGTATGGCCTTCGAGCGCGGTGGTCAGCTCGCTGGTGTGGCCGGCGATGGTGTCGGACAGCAGGCGGCTGCGGTCGTCCAGGGCATCGGCGAGGATACGCGTGTGTTCTTCCAGGCTGCCCGAGAGTTCGCGGGTGCGGTCGCTGACGGCCTCGGTGATGTACTTGGCCCGGGTGTCGATGGTCTCTGCCATCTCCTGGGTGTGGCGGGCCACGACGTCGTTGAAATGGCCGGACTTCTCGTCGAGCGCCATCTCGAGGACGTTGGCGCGGGCGGTGAAGGTCGAGGCGTGGCGGTCGAGCGCTTCGATGATGTGCTCGCCCTTGGTGCCGAGCACGTTGTCGAGCGAGTGCAGGCGGGTGTCGATGCCGCTGGAGATTTCGTCGAGGCGATTGTCGAAGGCCGAAAGCGATTCCTGGCCGGCGCTGGCCAGCGTCAGGCGGGCGCGCTCGGAGGATTCGTCTAGAGCCCCACCCAGTTCGATCAGGGCCGACTGCAGGCGGCTTTCCATCGAATTGATATGGATCGAGACGCTTTCGTCGAGCTGGCGCGACAGGGTGCCGAGCACGAGTTCGGCCTCGTTGGTGCGGGCCGAGATGTCGGTCGAGATGCGCGAGCCGATGCTCTCGAGGGCGCCGGACACTTCGTGGCCGCGATCGCGGAGCTGGTCGAGCAGCGCCATGCCGCCTTCCGAGAGGAGGGAGGCGAGGGCGGCGGTGCGGGTGTCGATCTCGGTGGAGAACGAGTTGGAGCGCTGGTCGAGCGCGTCGGTGAGCGAGCTCACGCGGGCATCGATCAGGGCGGCCAGTTCCTCGGTGCGGCCATCGAACGCGCCGGTGACGCTGGAGGTGCGGTCCTCGAGCGTCATGTTGAGGCGCGTGGCGCTCTCATCGAGCTGGGAGATGAGGTCCGAGGTGCGGTTGTCCATCAGCGACACGAACGAATCCGTGCGCTCGGCGAAGGCGTTGTTGAGCGTGGCGCCCGCGGTTTCGAGCGCCTTGGTGAGGTTGCCGCCGTTCTCGACCAGGGTGCCCGAGATGCGCTGGCTGATCATGTCGAGGTCGAAGACCAGGCCCGTATGGGACTCGGTGATCGCTTCGCGGACCTTGTCGGTATTGGTGATGACCGCTTCGCGCTGGTTGGCGAGTTCGGCGATGAGCGCGCGCATGCGCTGCTCGTTCTCCGAATAGGTCTTTTCGAGCGCGGTGACCTCGTTGTGGATCATCACCTCGAGCTCGCCGGCGCGCGACAGGGCGCGCTCGAGGCCATCGCCGAGGGCGTTGACTTCGCGGCGGACGGCCTGGCCCACAGAGGCGACCTTTTCGGAAGCGGTGGTTTCGGGCTCGGCCAGGCGCACGGCAGCCTGGGTGATGGAGGTGGCGGCCAGGCGCAGGTCCTGCGCGCGGCGCACGAGCGTGGCGATGGCAAAGAAGCCGATGACCGGGATGATGACGATGCCCAGCCAGGTCATGAATTCGAGCGAGCCGATGAAGCCCGGCTTGGCGAAGTCGCCGCTGAAGCGCAGCGCCCCCGCAATGACCGTGCCCAGCACCCAGACGGCCGAGGCGCCCAGGGCGACCCAGGTGGGGGTGGAGGAGGCCCGGGTCTGGAGCCCGTAGAGAATCTTGGAGCCCTGCAGCCTGTCGTCGTTGGCGACCGAGCCTGCCTGGGCGGCAATCTTGTCAGCGGTGCGCAGGCGCTCCGAGCGCGGTTGCGTGGCCGAGCGCGAGGAGGGGGGCGCGGTGTCCGTATCGAACACCGATGCCTTGAGAGCATCCTCGACTGCCGAAAAGGCCAACGCGGCGGGATCGTTTGCGGGTGAGTTCGATTGTTTCGCCATACTCTTTACAACTCTTGCGTCGGCAGTTCCGACAGGGCGGCGCGCGAGTCAGTATGAAGCGCGACCCGTTTCCAGGACGACCCTCAAATCGGTACAATGCGACACAAATACGTTCGATTGCCCCGGCACCCACGCCGCCGCGCGTTGGTAACATACTTTTATACGTCAAATTTTATGCAAACCGAACCCTTTCTTAATGAAAGGTTAATTTTCACAGTGGGGAACTGCGCAAAGCCGCAGGCAGCCGGGAGTTCTTCCGTTTACCATCCGGCTTAAGCAGCGATTCAGAGCGGAGCCATAGGTTCGAATCACCGGGCGCAGAAGCGGCCGGTGAACCACAAGGATGGTGGCCTATGGCACGCTCCCTGGAAGCCCTGTTCCCCGCGGCATACGAAGCCGCGGCGCGACGCAGGCCGATCGATCTGGTGCATCTCGCCAAGCAGACGCTGGGCGACTGGGCGCTCGAATGCGAAGTGATGCGCATGTTCGATGAAGTCGCCCGCACCTATTTCGGGCGGCTGGAGGCTTCGACGAACAGCCAGGAACTCCTGGTCAACCTGCATGCCCTCAAGGGCGCCGCCTCGGGCGTAGGCGCCTGGGGGATCGTGGACATGTGCAAGCTTGCCGAACACGAAGTGCGCCAGGGCGATATCAATCCCGAGCGGATCGACGATATCGCCATGACTGTCGAAGAGACGCGGGTCTTCATCGCCGAACTGCTCGAGGACGAGCCGATCTGAGGGGCTAGGCCTTGCGCTTGCGGTTCCGGCCGACCGGGCCGATGCCCTCCGCGTAGGTGCGGTTGCGGCCATTGTGCTTGGCGGCATAGAGCAGTTCATCGGCGCGCTTGAGCGCGCCGTCCAGGTCTTCTCCATCGCGCAATTGCACGACCCCGAGGCTGGCGGTCACCGACAGCCCGGTTGCGATCTCGTCAAAGCCGGTCGCCGCCACAGCAAGGCGTAGCCGCTCGGCAAAGGCCAGCGCCTTTTCGGCATCGAGCCGGGGCAGGATGGCCACGAATTCCTCCCCACCCTGGCGGGCCACCAGGTCGCCCTGACGTGTGTTGGCGCGCAGCGTGTGGGCGAAAGCGCTCAGCACCTCATCGCCCGCGGCATGCCCATAGCGGTCGTTGACCGACTTGAAATTGTCCAGGTCGCAAACGATGAGCGAGATCGGGCGCGAGGCGCGATCGGCCATCAGCGCCTGCATCTCGCTTTCGAGGCCACGGCGGTTGGCAAGGCCGGTGAGAGGATCGGTATCGCGCTCCTTCTGGGCTTCCGACAGGGCGTCGCCCATGGTGGTGACGATGACGCCGATGCCGGTGATGAGCCCGAGGACCGCGAAGGCGAAGGTGGTGGCGTTCCAGAATGCAGTCTGGCTGAAGTCGGCGGGATCGGAACTGCCGATGCTGCCCGCGGTCAGCACCGTGCGCGGGAAGAAGTGCAGCGCCAGCACCAGCACCAGCCAGAACAGCAGCTTGTCGGTGCGGCTGCCTCGCGCCAGCGAACGGGCGAACCAGGTCGCGACGAGCATGATGGCGCCCAACCCGAAATTGAGGATGTAGACGCGGGCGACCAGGTGGTAGTCGATCGCGGCGAAATACCAGATACCCACCACGATCGCGATGCCCATGCCGACCAGCACCGCGCCGGCGCGGCGCCGGTGCACGCGCTCGAGCACGCCGAGCGAAAAGGCCACGGCGCCGGCGCTGTAGGCGATGGCCGAAGCGACGGCATTATCCACCGAGGCGGCGGGGATCTGGCTGATCTGTATGGCGAGGCCGAGCCCGAAAAGCGCGAAGCCGGCGGCCATGCAGGCGATCTGCCCTTTCTGCTTGCGCCAGGCCCACAGGCCCCCGATGGCGGCCGCGAAAATGAACAGAAGGATCGGCTGGATGAAGGCGATATACATGGGATAGGCCTTTGAATCCTCTCGACTTCGCCAAATATCGGGCGGGCATGAACATGCCACTAGCGCGATCGGTCAAATTGCCCGGATCGCGCCGGCTCGGCGCGCTGGCCTGCCATGCAGGCGCGCGCCTTGTCGCAAGGGGCCGCCGCCGCTATATCCCTTGCAACACATCGAGAGTGCACAATCGTTAATGACTAAGATCACCTATGTCGAGCCCGACGGATCGCGCATCGAGGTCGAGGCCGAAAATGGCTCGACCGTCATGGAAAACGCCATCATGAACGGCGTGCCGGGGATCGTCGCCGAATGCGGCGGCGCCTGCACCTGCGCCACCTGCCACGTCTATGTCGATGATGCCTGGACCGAAACGGTCGGCGGCCCCTCGGTCATGGAAGAGGACATGCTCGATTTCGCCTTCGACGTGCGCGAGAACAGCCGCCTGTCCTGCCAGATCAAGGTGCGCGACGAGCTGGACGGGCTGGTCGTGAACGTGCCCACCCGCCAGGGCTGAGTCCGCGCTCCCCGGAAAGAGCCGGGCGGCAACTCCCGGTTTTTCCTTGCGCGCGAGGCGCGATGCCTGTCCGATAGCCCGCCATTTGGGGGGAATCGACCGACAGCATGACCGACCAGTCGTTGAAATCGGAGGCGTGGGCCTTTCCGGCGCTGCGTCCGCCGCGCCTGGGGCCGGGCACGTTTCTCACTCTTGCGACCATCGTCTTTGCGGCGATGTGGTTCTACCCGGTGTGGGCCACGTTCTACCGCTCGCTCTCGAGCGGCAACTTTCTCGCCGACTACTATCGCGTCATCACCACCACGCAGTTGCCGGTCTGGTATCTCAATTCGGTCGTCACCTCGGCGGGCGTTACGCTGGGCGTGCTCGTGACCGGCGCCACCTGCGGCTATGCGCTGTCGCAGCTGAGCTTTCCCGGCCGTAAAGTGCTCTGGTGGATCGTGCTGGCGAGCTTTGCGGTGCCGGTGCAGGCGCTCATCATCTCGCATTTCTTCCTGATGTTCCGCATGGGGTTCATCAACAGCTGGATGGGCGTGATCCTGCCCCAGCTGATCGCGCCCCTGGCGGTCATCGTCTACAAGCAGCACTTCGACAGCCTGCCCAAGGAATTGCGCGAGGCGGGCATCATGGACAGCGCCTCCGAATTCCGCATGCTGACCAGGCTCTACCTGCCGCTTTCGGGCGGCATCACCGCCGGCCTGGGCATCATCACCTTCATCGGCGCCTGGAACGCCTTCCTCTGGCCGTTCCTGGCGGTGACCAGGGACGAAAAGATGAACGTCGCCGTCGCCATCGACCAGGTGCCGGGCGCCGGCAACTCCACCGTCGTCATGGCCGCCCTGCCGGCCATCGTGGTGTTCCTCGTCTTCCAGAAACGCATCATCGCGGCCATCACCACGCAGGGCAGCGTCAAGGGCTAGGGTCCCGCGCTCTGGCAAGTGGCCGGCCGCTCGCCAGCAGGTATCCCTCCCCATCAGGGGAGATAAGCTTAAGCTGCTTCCCGAACCGCTCCCTACCATCACCCCCTGCGATGAAACCGCATTTGCTCATCGCGGCCCGTCGCAGAAATCCCTTTCCCTGCGCCGACGCCCAATCGCCGCTTTCGCGTTTCCTCGCACATGCCAATCCAAGATTGGTTTTCGCCGGGGCGGCCCTCGCCGCCAACGCCATTCTACCGGGGTCGAGCGGAGGGGAATATTAAAGCTATTGAACCCCGGCGCCTTGTGAGAACTCCAGCAAAACCAGTACTTTCGGGGCCTCATTCAAGGGTCTCCAATGGGTGCACTCAACACATTTCCGTTGAGCTACAAAGTTCAGGGTCAGCGCATCGTCATCGTCGGCGGTGGAGAAGAAGCCCTCAACAAAGCCCGGTTGGCAGTTAAGACTACCGCTCAGGTCGTGATTATCGCAACGCAGGTCGAGGCCGACTTCTCCGGTCACGACGTGACGCTGGTCGAACGGGCCTTCCGCCCCTCCGATCTCGATGGCGCCGCGCTGGTGTTCGTGGCCGATCACGGCGCCGATGCCGAGGCTGCCATCGCTGCCGCCCGGACCCGCAACATTCCACTCAACGTCGTCGACGTTCCGGCCGAGTGCGATTTCTACACGCCCTCGATCGTGGAGCGCGCGCCGCTCACCATCGCCATCTCCTCGGAAGGCGATGCGCCCGTGCTGGCGCGTCTCATCCGCGCCCGCATCGAGGCCATGCTGTCGCCGCGCCTGGGCGCCATCGCCCGGCTTGCCGGTTCGCTGCGCGAGCGGGTTGCCGTGACGCTCGGCAAGGCCGAGGCCCGGCGGTTTTACGAAGACCTCGTCACCTCGCCGACCATCGAACGCGCCGTCGAGGCCGGGCAGGGCTCTTCGGCCGCCGCCGCGCTTCTCGATGCTCACGCGCAGACGGCGGGCAAGGGCGTCGTGTGGCTGATCGGAGCCGGGCCGGGCTCGGAGGATCTTCTCACCCTGCGCGCCCAGCGTCTGCTGCAGGAGGCCGACGTCATCGTTCACGACCAGCTTGTGCCGCAGGTGGTGGTCGACATGGGCCGTCGCGATGCCGAGCGCATCCCGGTCGGCAAGGCCAAGGGCAATCACACGTTCAGCCAGGCGCAGATCAATACGCTCATCGTCCGCCTGGCCGGGCAGGGCAAGAAGGTGGCGCGCCTCAAGTCGGGCGATCCGATGATCTTCGGCCGGGCCGGCGAGGAAGTCGCCGCGCTGCGCAAGGCTGGCCTCGACTACGTCATCGTGCCCGGCGTCACCGCCGCGCTTGCCGCTGCCGCCGACACGGCGACGCCGGTGACGCTGCGCAAGGTTTCGAGCGGGTTCGTGATGGCGACGGCGCACGGCGCTGACGATGGCGATCTGCATCACTGGGCGGCGCTCGCCGCCTCCGGGATGACCGTGGCGCTCTACATGGGCAAGAGCAACGCCGCCGAGGTGGCGCGCTCGTTCATAAAGCATGCGGCGTCCGTTCATCTGTCGGTCGGAATTGTGGCCAATGCCGGCCGGGCGGAGCGGTCGCTCTATCGCGGAACGCTGGGGGAACTGGCGGCGGGAGCCGCCGATTTCGCCGACGGACCGGCAATCATTTTCGTGGGCGAGGCGGTGGCGCATGGCGATTGGGCCGATGCCGCATCCGTCGCGATCGAGGAATACAAGGTAGCCTGACTATGGAAATCCTAACCGGGAACGAGCTGACCTCCGGCGCGACGGTCTATCTCAATGCCCAGGGCCAGTGGGTCGAAGATCTTCAGAACGCTCGCGTTTTCGGCGCGAACGAGGCCGAGGCCCGCGATGCGGCGATTGCCGCCACCAAGAAGACGCTGCGCATCATCAGCCTCGAAACCGAAAAGGTCTCGCTCGTGGATGGCGTGGTCACCCCCGAGCGCCTGCGCGAACGCATCCGCGCCACGGGCCCGACGGCCCCGGTCTTTGACCGCCAGCATCTGAGTGAGGACGGTCATGTATCGATATGATGAATTCGACGCCGCGTTCGTCGGCGGCCGCGTAGCGCAGTTCTCCGACCAGGTGCGCCGGCGTCTCTCGGGCGAGCTCAACGAAGATCAGTTCCGTCCGCTCCGGCTGATGAACGGGCTCTACCTGCAGCTCCACGCCTACATGCTGCGCATCGCCGTGCCCTACGGCACCATGTCGTCGCGGCAGTTGCGCAAGCTTGCCCATATCGCGCGTGTCTACGATCGCGGCTACGGGCACTTCACCACGCGCCAGAACATCCAGTTCAACTGGCCCCGGCTCAAGGACATCCCGGCGATCCTGGATGAACTGGCCTCGGTCGAGATGCATGCCATCCAGACCTCGGGCAACTGCATTCGCAACATCACCACCGACCAGTTCGCGGGCGCCGCGGCCGACGAGATCATCGATCCGCGCCCGGTGGCCGAAATCCTGCGTCAGTGGTCGAGCCTGCACCCCGAGTTCACGTTCCTGCCGCGTAAGTTCAAGATCGCGATGACGGGTGCGCCCAACGATCGCGCCGCCATCCGCTTCCACGATATCGGCCTGCAGGCCGTGGCCAACGCTTCGGGCGAGATCGGCTGGGAAGTCTGGGTGGGCGGTGGCCTGGGTCGTACCCCGATGATCGGCAAGCTCATCAACAGCTTCGTGCCTCACGAGCACCTGCTGGCCTATCTGGAAAGCATCCTGCGCGTCTACAACCGCTACGGACGCCGGGACAACAAGTACAAGGCGCGCATCAAGATCCTGGTGCACGAAGAGGGGCTGGAGACCATCAAGGGCCAGGTCGAGGCCGAGTTCGCCGAGGTGCGCGGTGGCGTTCTCACCCTGCCGCAGGCTGAACTCGACCGCATCAACGCCTATTTCGCCCCGCCTGCCTTCGAGGCGCTGGCCGCCCAGAAGATCGATGTGGCGCGCGAGCTGATCCTCGACCCGGCCTATGGCCGCTGGCTCGAGCACAACCTCCACTCGCACCGCCAGCCGGGCTATGTGAGCGTCACCGTTTCGCTCAAGCCCATCGGCGGCGCGCCGGGCGATGCCACCGCCGAGCAGATGGAAGCGGTGGCCGATCTTGCCGAGCGTTTTTCGTTCGACGAGTTGCGCGTCACCCACGAGCAGAACCTGGTGCTCCCGCATGTCCGCATCTCGGACCTGCGCGCCGTCTACGACGCGCTGGTGGCGGCGCAGCTGGCGGACGGCAATTCGGGGCTCATCACCGATATGATCGCGTGCCCGGGCCTCGACTATTGCGCGCTGGCCAATGCCCGTTCCATCCCCATCGCGCAGGCGATCTCGCAGAAATTCGCATCCGAGGAGCGCCAGAAGGAGATCGGCGATCTCAAGATCAAGATTTCCGGGTGCATCAACGCCTGCGGCCACCACCATGTGGGCCATATCGGCATTCTCGGCGTCGAGAAGAAGGGTGGCGAACTCTACCAGATCACGCTGGGTGGCGATGCCACCGAGAATGCCTCGGTCGGCAAGATCCTGGGGCCCGGTTTTGAGGCCGATGCCGTGCCCGATGCCATCGAGCGGCTGGTCGATACCTATGTTTCGCGGCGCGAAAGCCCGGCGGAAACCTTCATCGCGGCGTTCCGGCGCCTGGGCGATGCCCCGTTCAAGGAGGCTCTTTATGGCGCTGGCTGAAGCATTTTCCGAACGCAAGCCCGACAAGCTGCGCGCGCTGGGCGTCGTTGCGCTCAACGGCATGTTCGACGAGATGGACGCGGTGGGCGTGCTGCGTCAGGCGGCGAGCGAAATCCTTCCCGGCGATCTCGCCATCGTCTCCTCGTTCGGCGCGGATTCGGCGGTGCTGCTCCACATCGTGGCGCAGGTCGATCCGAGCCTGCCGGTCTATTTCCTGGAAACGGGCAAGCATTTCCCCGAGACGCTCGAATATGTCGAGACGCTCAAGAAGCACCTCGGGCTGCGCAACGTCATCGCGCTCCATCCCGATGCCAAGGATATCGCCCGGTTCGATCCCAACGGCACGCTCTGGGAGACCGATCCGGATTCGTGCTGCCACATCCGCAAGACCGAGCCGCTCGATCCGGCGGTGGCGCAGTATGGTGGCTGGGTCACCGGCCGCAAGCGGTTCCAGACCAGGGAGCGCGGCGTGCTGCCGCATTTCGAGCTGACAAGCGATGACCGCATCAAGGTCAACCCGCTCGCCTACTTTACGGATGCCGACGTCAACCAGTACAAGCGCGAGCACGGACTGCCTGAACATCCCCTCTTTGCAAAGGGTTACAAGTCCATCGGCTGCGCGCCGTGCACCTCGGTGGTCGCCGAGGGCGAGGACCCGCGCGCGGGCCGCTGGCGGGGCCTGAACAAGAAGGAGTGCGGCATCCACTTCGACTTCAACGGGGAAATCGCGCGGCCGATGCTGGGTGCGGAACACAATCTCTTCAAGGACGGCGCTTTCATCGCCGACCCGTTCCGCCCCTGGGCGGAGGGGGACGATGCGGCCTCGGTGCGCTATACGCATGTGCCGGTCAAGACGTTCCTCGAGCATCGGGAAGCGTTCCTCGCCAACCCGCATCCGCTCGGGCTCCTGGTGGTGCCGGGCGACAAGGTCGAGGACGTTGCCGAGGACCTGGGGCGCTTCGCCTCGGTGGCGGTGAGCTTCCCGGCCTTTACCGATGGCCGGGGCTATTCGACCACGCGCCTGCTGGTCGAGCGCTACGGCTTCCAGGGCGAAATCCGGGCGGTCGGTGACGTTTTGACCGATCAGATTCCCTTGATGCGCCGTTGCGGCATCAACGCATTTGTCGTAACCCACCAACCGACGCGCCAGGCCCTGGTCGACGGGGCGTTAGCCGAAGTCGCCATTTTCTATCAACCGGTCGGCAAGACCGAGGTGCCCGTCGGCACGCGCCCCTACCTTCGCCGCGCGCGCTAGACGCGCGGCACCTCCCTGAATTTAGAGAGC